>SXGR01354062.1_pt1 | contig 58748 bp, 48 predicted proteins | sample 3174711 | NCBI WGS metagenome assembly SXGR01 (sample SAMN11356860, study PRJNA531348) | freshwater metagenome | isolation source: freshwater sample F1-60 | place: China: Fuxian Lake, Yuxi | collected 2017-12-25 | reverse complement strand
GCCTACAAGGCGGACTCATCGGGTGTTCCCAGTCACCCTATAGGCCGGGTCCCCCAACCTGGTGTTACCGCCGAGCGCCGCGTGAGGGCACGCGGCCTGCAAGGCGGGCTCATCGGGTGTTCCCAGTCACCCTATAGGCCGGGTCCCCCAACCGGGTGTTACCGCCGAGCGCCGCGTGAGGGCACGCGGCCTACAAGGCGGGCTCATCGGGTGTTCCCAGTCACCCTATAGGCCGGGTCCCCCAACCTAGTGTTACCGCCGAGCGCCGCGTGAGGGCACGCGGCCTACAAGGCGGACTCATCGGGTGTTCCCAGTCACCCTATAGGCCGGGTCCCCCAACCTGGTGTTACCGCCGAGCGCCGCGTGAGGGCACGCGGCCTGCAAGGCGGGCTGTTGTTTCATGGGGACGATTGGCCTGTTTCAACTGGCAACGTGCAACCTATCTCCTTCATTCATATCCCGGTTTACAGCAACGGCGGGGTGCCGGGAACCCAACTTGGCCCACCCACATCACCGTGAAAAATCTCACCGCCATAAGACCATTCCTCGGGCCGTTTGACCAAACCGGCGCGCACAGGATTGAGTCGAACATATTCCCATTTTTGGGCCTCGCTTTCCGATGAGCGAATTCTGTGGTCATGGAAACTCTTCTGCCACCGCCAACCACGCTCGATGCGAGCCAATCCGTGTGGTACATCGGCGGGCGATCTGCTGAAGGCCGGGTCCCCCGACCCGGCGTCGGGCGTCGCGCGAATTTCCAACCCGCCGACCACCGCCTTCAGGGCCTTCATCCATTGGCCGATGGGAATGGCCTCGTGACCCATGTGCGCAATCAAATGAATGTGGTCGGGCATGATGACAAACCGGCGACCAAACCAACGGTAACGCGCCGGACTTTCGAGAAGAAATGCCACTAAGCGCGCAAAGATGATTCCATTGTTTAAGACAGGTGCGCGGCCATCCACACACACCGTCAAGAGGTAGGAGATGTTTCCATCGCAATCCGGCCAGACACGAAACAATCGACGCAATCGGCGGGGTGATGGCTCGTCGCACGCGCCGCGTGAGGGCACGCGGCCTTCAGGGTTAGGCGGTGGTTTCATGGGAATATCGCCGCGTGAGGGCACGCGGCCTACAGGGTTAGGCCGTGTTCCATGGGGACGGTGGTTTGGTCTCAGACGCCACGTGAAAGCAAGCGTTCTGCAGTGGGCTAGTGAAGCATTTTCTAACCCTCCCCTGCATAAACCCCGCACCTCGTACCTCGTACCCCGCAAATCGCATATCCCACCTTGCACATCAAACCTCGGGCAACCGGAAGAACGACTCTACCGGCCCGCTTCCAACCGGATGTAATGGAAGAGGTATTGCTGGGCGTAACCCGAATACGGACCAAAATAACTCTCGCTGAAGGATTCCAATTGGGCCGCGGTCACCCGCCGGGCGCGGGGGAAATACAGTTGGCTCAATGCCCGCCGGACCCACACATCAATCGGAAAGGCGTCCTGCCGACCATAGGCAAAGAGCAGCACGCAGTCGGCGATCTTGCGGCCCACCCCATGGATCTCCATCAACGCCTCGCGGGCGGCCGAAGTGTCCATACGCGCCAGCGCCTCTAAATCCAAACGCCCTTCCACCACCCGACGGGCCGCATCCAAAACGTACGGGGCGCGAAACCCCAATTTGCAGTCCCGGAGGGCTCCCTCACCGGCGGAAACAAGCGTCGCAGCCGTGGGAAATGCCCGATTCAAAACCGCCCCAGGCGGAGCCGACACCGAGTGACCCCAGCGCTCACTCAAGAGCGCCACGATTTGCCGGATTTGGACGATTTGCTTGGTCGACGAGCAGATGAAACTGGCCAGGCATTCCCAGGGTTCCTGGCGCAGCAACCGGAGCCCACGGCACCGGGCCACGGCCGAACGCAACGGAGCATCGTCGGGGAAGGTCGCGAGGATCGGTTCCAGCTCTTCATCGGCCGCCAAATGTTGCTGAAGCCAGAGAGCCTCCTCAGTGCCAGCCATCCAAGACACCGTGAGGCCGCCGGGTGCAGCCTCAACCCGAGCCCAACGATCTGCGATCACAGATTCCCAACCGTCTCCGGAGCGGATCCAACGGAAGGCCTGTCCGCATTCCAAGGTCGACCGCAAATCATAGTCTGCCACGGGCCAGAATTGGACCACGAGACGTGATGGATCCGGCGATGGGTTCACCGTTGATTGCGGCACGCGTACAGGTGGAGGCGATGAAAAACACGCCCTCGAACTTCAACATCACGAACCCCGAGATCCGTGACGCTTTCAAACCGCGCCGCCCACGAACCATCCAGCCCGGTCCGATCTTCGGGGTGGACGTACAGGACCGTGAGCCCGGGCCGCCCAGAATACCGGTATTCCGGCCAAAACCAAATTTGATTGATGGGCCGTTCAGACTCCAAAACGGTCACCGTCGGAGTCTTGGCCACCACGGGTGCAGGACCGTCCATGTAGAAACTCAACTCGCCCGCCCATCCATAATGATCGGCCACCACCATCACGAGGCGACCTTCTTTCAGGAGTTGGTCCCGCTCGGTGCGGACCACTGCGGCTGCTTCTCGATAGCCCCGCACGCGCACCAGGGGCTCGATGGCCATCGGCAGGGAATGCCCAGTGAGCTTCAGGATGAGGTTGGTTTCGTGCAGCACTACCACCAGCGGCAACCCGATGCCCACACCCCAACGCAGGAGGTGCAGTCCCATCCGACTCCCGGCCCGATGCCGCCCCTCCCACCACAAAACCGCGAACACGGCCAGCGGCGCAAAGGTGGTGGCTACCCAGTTGGGCTGAACCCGAGACCGAAGCGTATAGGCCAGGTAGAAGAGAAACACCGGCAGGCCAAAGCACAGCACATACCGCAAGGCCAGCGAACGGGTTTCATCCATCGGGGCGTCCGTTGCCACCGAACTGCGTCGCCGTCGCCAGAAACCCACGAGTGCCAGAACCACCCCCACCAAGAATACGGGATTCATGAGTCCCAAGGTGGCCGCGATAAATTCAGGCAAGAATTGCGGACGGAAACTCCACGGTTGATCCAAGCTACCCCGCTGCTGGAGGTGGATAAAGGTGATCCAACCGTGGCGACTATTCCAAAACAACACCGGCACGACCGCCACCGCGTTCATAGCCAAGGCCAGCCAAGGACCCGGACGCCGCAGATGCCGTCTCGCCGGCGGATGGATCCAGAAAAACGCAGCGAAACCCGCGATGAGGAAGGGCGAAAAGTACTTGCTCAGGAATGTTCCCATCAGCCCCACCCCGACGACCGCCCACCACCCCGTACAATCCTTCTCGAGGGCCTTCCAACCGGCGACCATGGCCAGAGTACAGAAGGCCACGGTCAGGGCATCCACTGTCAGGATGATGGATCCGACAGACAACAACGGCATGGAGGTGAGCACGGTCACCAAGAAGAAACCCGTGCGCCATCCCGCCAACCGCGCCACAAATCCAGACAATCCCCACGCGGTCGCTGCCGACAGCACCGGAGCCAAGAATCGCACTCCCAATTCGCGGTCGCCCCACAAGTGGGTGCCGATCCATTGCGCATAGGCGATGAACGGAGGTTTGCTGTAGTAGGAGAGATCCATGTGCTTCGACCAGAGCCACTGGTAGGCCTCGTCTTCGGACAATTCGATGACGGCCGAGGCCAGGTATCCGAAGCGGGCGGCCAAGAGCCCTCCAATGGTCATCCAGGTCAACCGCCGCCAATGGCCATCGAGTTCGCCCGCGCCACTCGCGGGGCTCAGCGAAACGGGTATCTCATCCACCCGAAGCAACGACGGAACGCGGCTGTGCCAGAGAGGAAACCATCGAGACCCCACGGTTCGCCACGCCGCCTCAAAGAACCTCGGCAAACACCACCCATACACGGCGCCCCAGGCCCAACCTGCCACCACATCACTGGGGTAGTGAACGCCGACATACATCCGAGAAATCCCGACGCCCGCAGCCAAAGGGAACATCACCTTCCGTGAGCGCGGATAATAAGCCGCAGCCACCATGGCTGCCCCAGCCCAAATCGCGGAATGACCGCTGGGCATAGATCCGTTCAAACCCTTTCCTGCAAGCATGCGCGTCTCCGGATGCGTCTCGTAGGGTCGTGGTCGACCCACGGTCCGCTTGAGGATGCCGGTTCCGGTCTCGCCCACGGCCAACGTGGCGGCGAGCATCAAGGCACAACAAATTCCTCGACGCCCTCCCTTCCAAAACAGGGCAAAGGCGAGGAAAGCCAACCCGGGCTTGAACAGCGGGTTGCCGCTGAGGATTGGCATGAGCACATCGAACACGGGGTTGACGATCCCGTGGTTGAACCACTGGAACAGGGTATATTCCCCGCTAGCGAACAGTTCCATCACTGGCCAAATCATGCCAATTCGACCTGGGGATGGCCAGAGACTTGACCGTCATCGGGAGCGGCCGCAGCGTCGATTGACCTCATGCGCCCGAAGGCTCCCACGGTGAAGATCCCCCTGCCCCCTGCCGACCCGGCAGAACGGGCGCGTCGGCGTCGAGCGGCCGCGGCGGCCCGATCCAGAACCATCGATCAGTGGCGCGGGCGCGGTTTCACCAGTGCCGAGACGGCCTGGAGTTCACCGGCCAAATCCATCGAAACCATCCTCCCTGGGGTCTTGGGCTACCTGCGACTGGAGCAACGGCTCGATGAATCCAAGATACAAACCATCTGGTCCCAGATCCTAGACCCCACCCTGGTGGCCCATGCGCAGCCGGCGGGCTTCGCCAAAGGTACCTTGTTCGTGAACGTCGACAGCAGCGTCTGGCTCAACGAAATCGTCCGTTATCGACGGCAAGAAATTCTCGAGCGCCTTCAGACGGCCCTCGGCAAAACCGTCGTTCAGAAGATCTCTTTCCGGGTGGGTTAATCGCCCACCGGGGCATCGGTGGCCGAGCCAACCTCCGTCTGCGGCCCTTACCACCGATCACCGATCAAACCGCTGTCGCACTGCTCTCACCGGAGAGAATTCGCGCAAAGAAACGCAGGCTGCGTTCCACATTTTGCTCCCAGTACTCCCAAGTGTGCCCACCCGGGAACTCCTCGTACTCATGGGTGACTTGGGCTTGATCCAAAGCCGCGTGCAAATCCCGGTTGTGGCCAATGAGGAAATCATCCACACCGCAGTCGAATCGAACCGGTGGCAACGACGCACGGTTGCGGACCAGCGCTTCTAGGGCGGTCGGTTCTTCCACCGTGGATTGGCCCACCGGCAGGGGCTCCGCGAGGAACGGGGACAAGGTCTTCAGCGAGGTCGCCGCCGAGTGGGCTGAAATGCCACGGAAAACCTTGGGATAGCGTGCCCCCAACCGGAGCGCCCCGAAGCCGCCCATCGACAAGCCAGAAATGAATTGCGGCGAGGCCTCAGTCACTTCAGGCACCGCCTCGCGCGCCACCAGCGGCACTTCATCGACGATCCAACGCTCGTAGTTTCCAGAAACTAGGGGCACGTAGGCCGTGCCATCGCCCCGCAATCCATCCGAGGGCATGGCCAAGGCCATGGGCGGGATCTCGCCCGCTTCAATCAGGCGCCGCGCCGTGTGATGCACCCGCCCCTTCAGAGCCCAGGCCCAATGGCTTCCATAGACCCCGTGCAACAAGATCACCAACGGTAAGTCTGCCGGCTTCGGCGTCGATGGGGCCCACAGCGTCACATCCGCCCGTCCGCCCAGCAACGTGCTGTGCACGGTCGCAAATCGCAGGCCGCCGAATTCGACCAAAGAGGGGGAGAGTTCGACAGTCCGGAACGGGCGCATCCCGAAGACTAGGGACAGTCTGGCCCACATGACAACCCGCACCGCTTGCGCCCCGGAAACCCGGAAGCCACATTGAGGCCGAATCGATGGATCCCCTTCTGAACCATCAGCCCCTGCCAGCCTACCCTCCGTTGCCCAAACCCGTGGGGCATGGCCGGCGCACGGTTCCTCGCTCGTTCCGGGATCTGACTCCGGGAGACCATTTCAATCCGCGGACCTTCTTCAGAGAAATGGTCTGGCATGCCCTCAAGACCGCGCCCATTGGATCGGTCAAGATCCCCAATTTTCCCCACCTGAAGGACGATCAAATGGCCCTGACCTGGATCGGTCACGCCTCGTTCCTCGTCCAGTTCGAAGGGCTCAACGCCATCATCGATCCCAATTTCGCCAACTGGCTCTTCCTGCTCAAGCGCCTCAAGCGACCCGGGCTCCGGGTGAAAGATTTGCCACCCATCGACCTGGTGCTGCTCACCCACGCGCACTTCGATCACTTCCACAAACCGACCTTACGCAAAATCCCCTCGCCCAAAATTGCCGTCATGCCCTGGGGCTGCGCTCCCTTGGCCCAGCGCCTGGGCTTCGGTCGCATCGTCGAGTTGAAGTGGTGGGAGAGTTTCGGTCACGACGACTGGAAAGTGACCCTTGTTCCGGCCGAGCACTGGGGAGCCCGGACCCTAGCCGACAAGCATCGGGGCTGGGGCGGGTTTGTCTTGGAGTACCGCGGGCGCACAGTTTATCACGCGGGAGACTCCGCCTATTTCCCGGGATTCCAAGAAATCGGCCAGCGGCTCAAACCTGAGTTGGCCTTGCTGCCCATTGGAGCCTATCACCCCGAATCCTTCCGCAAAGTCCACATGGGGCCCGACCAGGCGATTCAGGCCTTCCATGATCTCCATGCGAAGTGGCTGGTGCCCATGCACCACGGAACATTTAAGCTGTCGTTTGAATCGCTCGACGAACCGGCCCGCTGGATGGAATCGCTCAGCCGCGAGCACCGCCTCGAGCACCGTGTGCGCATGATGGAAGAGGGTGTCCCGGAGCGTTTCTAGCCCGACCTCTGCAACTGAGCCGGATCACTGCCCCGGAAAACCTGGGAACGGTGCAGGAGGAGGGGGCGGGATATTGCGACCCAGGCGAGAAGGGTTGGCTGGCACTGTCCCACCCAATTGATCCGGAGACGGTGATATCGACGGCACTTCGATACCACCATGGACCGCCGTCCCACCCGCCTGAATGGCGTTGGCAGCGAACGGAGTGGATTGCAGCGTGCCGAATCCTTGACCACCACTCAGGACAACTCCACCCCGCCCAATGACCGTGGGCTGTGGGCCTCCCTGAACCGACCCTGGAAAGAAGGCACCGTTCATCGCCCCAGAGTTGTTGCCCGGCTGATTCATAATCGGCGGAGGAGGTTGGTTACCCCGCAATGTGTTCGGGGGAAGACCCGGAGCCCCTGGAGCGGCCCCACCGGGTGCGCCACCGGAACCCGATACCTTCACGGCATTGTCTTTAAAATTCAGGGGGATGTCTTCGCCATTGAAGGCGATGAGCACCGTCTTTTCGACTGAATTGATGGACATCAACTTCAGGACGCCATCAGCGACGTTTACTTCATCATCCAAGATCAGGGCTCTGGGGTACTGGATTGGCTTGCCTTTGGGCTGATAGGCCACGAAGGCCCGCTTTTCGCCACGAATGCTGGTAAAACCCGTCAGGAAGAACTCCGGCCGATCCTTCGGTGGTTCCTTTTCGGGCTCAGGCGGCGGCGCCGGGGCTGCCGGCGGTTTGATGCCGAAGGCGTTGCGCTTGGGAATCCGGGCGTACCGATGAGCCAAGGCCGCCGGTTCCGCCTCTGTCTCAGGCTCGACCGATGCCTCGGGCCCGGTGGAAACCGCTTCCACTGTCGGCTCTGCCGACGGCGATGCCGCTGAATCAGCGGAGGCTTTCGAATCCTCAGCCCGGACATTATCAGCCCGGAAATTACACGCCATGACCGCAAGAAATCCAGCAGCCACCACGGCGGCTCTTCGGTATATCCAAGGATGCTGCCTGTGAGCAGCTCCCTGCTGGGACATCGACATGTTCTCAAGAACACCGGATGTGGCAAATGGTTGCAGCATGGAGGAAGTCTGTTCCCAGCCCAACTGGGGGTAATAGCATTTGCCGATTCCAAGGCCCGTGCCCGGAGAAGATTTTTCTGAACAAAATCAAACTTGGACACACAAAGTAGGATTCTGGCGAGATCCATGCGCACACCGAGTCGTCCATCGGAGTCAATTTCGCGTCGACAAACCCAAGCTCCCTCCGCTCCAATTACAGACTATCGGGTCAGTCCGCAGGGAGATCGCTCCCCAGACGGCACCACGACCGATTCGATCCTTCGAATGGAAACCACACATTCTTCCAGACAGCCCACCTCGGCCCAGCTCGCCCCCAACGCGCCGACGGCCGAACCCAACGGTCGATTATTTCGTCCGATGGACTGGCTGACCTTCGTCTTGGTGACGCTGTTTGTCATGGCCGGTTACCTGTACACCGTCGCTCCCGACCTGACGCTGGAAGACTCCGGTGAATTGGCTGTGGGCTCGATGTATGCGGGCGTCCCCCACCCTCCCGGTTATCCGGTGTGGACGATCTACTCCTGGCTCTTCACCAAGATCCTCCCGTTCTCGAGCATCGCTTGGCGGGTGGCGGTTTCCTCGGCCGTGGCCGCAGCGCTTTCAGCCGGCCTGACCGCGTTGCTCATCTCCCGCGGATCCAGCCTGATCCTCGAGGGCATCGACCTGTTCAAAGACCTGCCGCGACGCACGGAAAACGCCATCACCTTCGTGGCGGCCTGGGTCGGCGGATCGCTGCTGGGCTTCAATGGATTCATCTGGAGCCAGGGCGTGATTGTCGAGGTGTATACTTTGGCCGTTCTCAACCTCGTGGGCATGTTCTGTCTGTTGCTCATGTGGATGTACCGGCCGGACCGCCGCCGTTACCTGCACTGGGTCTTCTTCCTCTTCGGACTGTGCCTCTGCAATCACCAGACCCTAATCGTGGCTGCTATGGGCATCGAGGTGGCTATCGCGGCGGCTGACAAGCGCCTGGGTCGGGACTTTTTCCTCGGCAACACCATCATCTGGCTTCTGGGCTTGCTGGCCCACTTCGCCGGCAAAATTCATACCTTCGAGGGCAATTTGCCGGTCTTCATGATCTACAATCTCGTCGGCCTGGGATCGTTGGCTGCGATGCTCTGGCTGGCCTCGGAAACCGGCAAACTCGGCGACCAACTTCACGTAGTGCTCTTAGCCGGCGCGGCCTTCGCCGTGGGTGCCGCCTTCTACTTGTACATGCCCATCGCCTCGGCCTCGAACCCGCCCATGAACTGGGGTTACCCGCGCACCTGGGAGGGCTTCGTCCATGCCTTTACCCGGGGCCAGTATGAAAAGACCAACCCGAGTACCGATCCGGTGGTGATCTTCCGCCAGTTGTGGATGTACGCCCAAGGGGCCCGCGAAGAATTCAACTGGGCTAATCTCCTCGTGGGTCTCGTACCCTTTGCCTTCCTCAAGAAGATGCGCCTCCGCGAACGGGCTTGGCTCATCGGCCTCTCGGCGATCTACCTGTGTCTGGCGGTCCTCCTGCTAATCCTCCTCAACCCCGGCATCGACAAGTCGGCCAAAGAGTTGGTGAAGGTCTTCTTCACCACTTCCCACACCGTCATTGCGCTGGCGGTCGGCTACGGCCTGTCGTTGGTGGCTGCATTGCTGGTAACGCAATACAACAAGGGAAACACCCGTTTCTTCATGTGGGTGGGCGGTGCGGTGGCCTGTGCCTTCAACCTGTACGAATTTGTCGATATTTATCTAAGTACCAATTTCACCATTCTGCGGGTGGCAGGAGCCTTGAGTTTGACTCTGTCGGTGGCATTCACCGGATGGGTCGTTCTCAACCGTGAGAAGCTTCGCATCGCACCGGTTTTAGTTATCTTCGCGCTCATTCCCTTCGACTCGATTCTCTCGCACTGGGGTGACAACGAGCAACGCGGCCACCTCTTCGGCTACTGGTTCGGTCATGACATGTTCGAACCCGGCCGAGACGCCGGCCACGGTAAGACGCCGAAGGGCACCAACGGTGTTGCCCTCTACCCGGCCATGGCCCCGCATGCCGTCCTCTACGGCGGCACCGATCCAGGGCGCTTCTGCCCAACGTACATGATCTTCGCCGAATCATTCACCCCGGCTCAGCACCGCTTGGACCCCGGATTCGACCGCCGTGACGTGTACCTCATCACGCAGAATGCCTTGGCCGACAACACCTACCTGGACTACATCCGCGCCCACTACAACCGTTCTGACCAATACCAATACGACAAGCCGTTCTTCCTCGGCATGCTCAACGACGCCAAGTCGGAGGCCCGGGGCAAGACCAACACGATGGCCTCGCTCTTCGCGCCGCTCGATCGCGCGGTCCAGGGTCTCGGAGCCTCGATCGAGGAAGACCGCCGGGCCGGTGAATCCCTCTTCAAAGCCGACCACTTCAAGGACTTCGCCGCGTTCACCGCCAAAGTCACCGCGGGCACCGATCCGCTGTCCAAGCACCTGAAGACCTCACTAGGCACGGCCTCCACTCCGCAGGCGGTCGCCGACAAATTGAACCAACTTCTGCGCGGCCCTTCGCTGGCCGAAGACTCCGCCCGGTTCGCCACGGTGAAACTCTCCTCCCATGTGCAGGCCTTCGCCGTCCAGAACCCGCCGACGCCCAATCGCATTCGCCTGAACCGGTTGCTGCTGGAGAGCGCCTACCCTGGCCTCTTCACCGCCAGCCCCGGCGGGCTCTATCCTGACCGGGAAATCCTCTCGGCCACCCCCGAAGACGCGAGCAAGGCCTTTTCCGAATACACTATGGATGCCGCCAAGCGGTACCCTAACAATCTGAAGCCCGGCGAACAGGTGTACACACTGCCCGACGGGCGCATCTCAGTTTCAGGCCAGGTGGCGGTCATGCAAATCAATGGCCTGCTCACCAAGGTGATCTTCGACAAGAACCCCACGCACGAGTTCTACATCGAGGAATCCTTCCCGCTCGACTGGATGTACCCGCACCTGACGCCCTACGGAATCATCATGAAGATCGAGCGGAACTCGGTGCCAGAGATCACCGAGGACATGGTCCGTCGCGACCACGAGTACTGGAGCCAGTACTCCGAGCGCTTCATCGGCAATTGGATTACCTATGAAACCCCGGCCCGTGAAGTCTGCGACTGGGCGCTCAAGACCTATTTGCAACGCGACCTGACCGGCTTCAAGGGCGACCCGGCCTTCGTCCGCGATGACAACGCCCAGAAGTCCTTCTCCAAATTGCGTAATGCCATCGGAAAGTCCATTTACGCGACGCGGATCAACACGCCACCTGCGAGCCCGCAGGTCCAGCAGCGGATGATCAAAGAGGCGGAGTTCGCCCTGAAGCAGGCCTTTGCCTTCTGCCCGTACAGCCCGGAGACCGTCTTCAACTACTCCCAATTGCTGGCCACGATCGGCCGCTACGACGACGCGCTCATGGTGGCCAAGACCTGTGAAATCTTCGATGCCGACAACCTTGGGATCCGCAACCTCGTCGAGCAACTCGAAGGCATCCAAAAGGGAGCTGCACCGACCGCCAACGCCCAGACCAAAGCCAGGGCTTCCGGACCCAATGCGGACGCCAAGTCCGTGTTTGATCTGGCCTCGGCGTATTTCTCAGCAGGACAAAGCAACCAAGCCGTGGACGCTCTAGAAGTCTTGCTCACCAACAGCAGCACCCGGCCCGAAGTCTTTCTGTCGCTGGTGGACGGCTACCGTCAACTCGGTCGGGTGGACAAGGTGGAAAGAGCTCTAGCCCGGTACACCTCGGCCGAACCCACCCGCCCCGAAGGGTGGTACGACTTGGCAGCCGTCCGGATCGCTTCCGGCCTCAAGGACAGCGGAGTCGAATCTCTGCAGAAAGCCTTGGCTCTGAGCGACGCCCGCCTCGCCCAAGACCCTAAGGCCATCGACTTGCGCAAGCAGGCCGCCCGAGATCCACGCCTCAAGGGCATCCTCTTGCCGAAGTAGTCCACGCTAAAAAACACCCTACCCAAAAATCTGCCTTGCGCGGGCGTTGGCTCACCCCAACCTCGCGCCCGATTTTTCAAATGAACTATTCGATCGCGCGCCGCGCCGCCTCGCTGTCTCCATCCCTCACCCTCGTCATTGATTCGAAGGCCAAGGAAATGAAGGCCAAGGGCGAGGATGTCGTCGGCTTCGGAGCCGGTGAACCCGACTTCGACACGCCCCAGCACATCAAGGATGCCGCCGCCGCCGCTCTGGCTGCGGGCTTCACCAAGTACACCCCGAGCAGTGGCATCCCGGAACTGCGCCAGGCCATCGCCGACAAGTTCCTCCGCGAGAACGGCCTGACCTACAAGCCTTCGCAGATCATTGTCAGCAACGGCGGCAAGCACTCCTGCTACAACGTCATCCTAGCCACCTGCCAAGAGGGCGACGAAGTGCTCATCCCGGCCCCGTACTGGCTGAGCTATCCGGAGATGGTGAAGCTGGCGGGTGCATTGCCGGTCATTCTGGAGACCACCGACCAGACCGAGTTCAAGGTGACCCCGGCGCAATTGCGCGAGGCGATCACCTCTAAGACCCGTCTCTTCATCCTCAACTCGCCGAGCAACCCGACCGGCAGCGTCTACACGCCCGACGAGATTAAGGCCTTGGGCGACATTTGCGTCGAGAAGGGTGTGCTCATCATGAGCGATGAGATCTACGAGCACCTGACCTATGACGGAGCCCAGGTAAAGAGCGTGGCCAGCTTCAGCCAGGCTCACTACGACCACACCATCATCGTCCACGGATTCGCCAAGGCCTGGAGCATGACCGGATGGCGGCTGGGCTTCCTGGCGGCACCGGAACCCATCGCCAAGGCCATCGACGCCATCCAGAGCCACAGCACGAGCAACCCCTGCTCCTTCGCCCAAAAAGGCGGCGTTGCAGCCCTGACCGGATCGCAGGCCCATCTGCCCGGCTGGCTGGCCGAGTATGCCCAGCGCCGCACCCGCGCCTGGGAAATGCTCAACGCCATGCCCGGCGTTTCGTGCGTGAACAGCAAGGGAGCCTTCTACCTCTTCCCCAACATCTCCAAGACCGGCCTGAAGTCGGCCGACTTCTGTGCCCGTTTGCTGGAGCAGGAAAAGGTGGCAGCCGTCCCCGGCATCGCCTTCGGTGCCGACGACTACATCCGCATTAGCTACGCCACGAGCCTGGCCAACATCGAAAAGGGCCTCGGCCGCATGGACCGCTTCGTGCGCTCGCTCTGAGCACGGGCTCCAGTCTCCCGCTCAGACGGCAAATACGCCGTTAGCACCGGACCGATCTCAATGCGTCTCGACAGGCCGGATTCCCCGAGGATCCGGCCTGTTTTTAATTTTAATCCCCGTCGCCCTCCCGCGGCTCAAAGGCGGAACGAAGGCCTTCTCCCACCCCGTTCAGAGCGGCCAAGAGCAAAGCCATGAGACCAGCGGGAAAGACCAGCAACCACCAGCGCACCCGGATCGGGTTAAGTTGCGAAGCTCCATCGGCAATTAAAGTGCCGAGACTGGCTTGGGGTGGCCGCACTCCGAGCCCGAGAAAACTCAGAAAGGACTCGTAGAGCACCACGGCCGGTACCGTGAGGGTAAGATAAACGAGGACCACCCCGGCGAGGTTGGGTAGAAGGTGCCAAAGCATCAGGCGGACCGGGGAAACCCCGATGGATTGGGCGGCCAAGATGAACGGTCGTTCCCGAAGACTGAGCACCTGGGCCCGGACGACGCGTGCCATGGTCAGCCAAGACACCGAACCCAAAGACACCATCATCGCTGCCAATCGAAAGGCTGGAATCGAGGCAGGCCACCGCTCCGAGAGCCATCCGACACAGCGGGTCTCGAAAATCGTCAGGGTCAGCATCACCCAGACCACCGTGGGCAAGGCGTAGAGCACGTCGACAAAGCGCATCATCCAGGCGTCCGTGCGCCCGCCCCGCCATCCGGAAACCAGCCCCCACGTCACTCCAATCAACAAGCTAACCCCGGCTCCAACCGCACCGACGAGGAGCGAAATGCGAGTTCCCACGAGCACTCGGGAAAACAGGTCCCGACCATGAATGTCGGTGCCCATCCAATGCGAAACGCCGGGCGACACGAAGGGCGAATCGCTCCCCTGATTCGGATCGGTTGCCAAGACCCCAGGGCCGAGCACCGACACCGCGGCGATCAACAGCAGAAAGACAACGCCGCTCACCCCCATTCGGTTGCGGAGGAAGCGTCGCAAGGCCAGACGCCCCGGACTGGAAGGATCCGTGTTCATGACCGAATGCGGGGATCCACCCACCGCAACAATAAATCCGACATCAAGTTCAAGACCTGAAGCAGCACGGAGTAGAACAACACCATGCCCATCATCATGGTGTAGTCGCGGCTGAAAAAGCTGTTGATGAAGAAGGCGCCCGTTCCTGGGATCTGAAAAACATTCTCCACGACAAAGGAACCCGTGAGCAAGTCGGCCAGCATCGGCCCGGTATAGGAAATAACCGGCACCAGAGCGACGGGCATCACATGCCGCAGAATCACCGCCGTCTCACTCAACCCTTTGGCGCGAGCGGTCTGCACGTGAGGACTCCGGAGAACTTCGATCATCCCCTCGCGCATCCATCGCGCCACGCGGGCGGCGAAGTAGAGCCCCAAGGTGAGCGTGGGCAGCACCGCGTTTTGCCACGACCCCCACAGCGCCACGGGAAACCACCCGAGCCACAGACCGAAAACCAATACCAAAAGAGGCCCTAGAACAAACACGGGCACGCAAACCCCCACCAAAGTTAGCCCCGCTGCGGCGTAATCCGCCCAACCACCCCGCTTCAACGCCGCCAGAGCCCCCAATGGAATCCCTAAACCGATCGCCACGCCGAAGGCCATCGCTCCCAGCGACAAGGATACCGGCACCGTCTGACCCAGCAGGTCGTTGACGGAATGGTCGCGGTACTTGAGCGAGGGCCCGAGGTCTCCCCGGATCACATTCCCGAGGTACCGCTCGTACTGCCGCCAGAGGGGTTCATCCCAGTGATAGCGTGCCTTGAGAGCCGCCTCGGCCTCGCGGGAAGCCGGCGCGCGCTCCCGATCGAAGGGACCGCCCGGGACCGCCCGAAGCAGAAAAAAACTCAATGTCGCCACCATCCAAAGCAGGACGGGAATTAAGGCCAATCGCGCCATCCAGGGTCTCATGGGCGGATCCTCCTCATGGAAAAGAACGGATGCTCATCCATCCGATTGGGCCAAATTCCGCCAACTTTCCGGGGATCGGCCGCATAAAGTCCCACATGACTGTAGAGGCCGGTCACCGGCACGGCCTCTACCACGAGAAGGGTCTCGGCCTCCCGAAGGATCTCGAGCCGACGCTGGGGATCGGCCTCGGCAGCCGCCGCTTGGAGCAATCGATCATACCGAAGATCTTTCCATCCCGTCCGATTGTTGCCGCTGTCGGAGAGGAAGCAGTCGAGGAAGGTCATCGGGTCATCGTAATCGCCGACCCAAGATCCGCGGATGAAGTCGTAGTTCAGCGCCGACATCTCGGTGAGGTAAGTCTTCCACTCCAGCGGGCGCAATTCGACCCGGATCCCCAGGTGTTCCCGGAGCATGGACTGGATTTCCACCCCGGTCTGTTCATAGATCCTCGACCCGACATTGAAGGTGTATTCAATGGCTGGAAACCCCCGCCCTTCGGGATATCCGGCCTCGCCCAGGAGGCGTCGTGCAGTCGCCGGGTCGTAGGAAAGCCCCGCAGGGGGTTGGTATCCTCCGGTTCCGGCCGGCGTCACCGCGGCGCTGGGTCGCTCACCCATCCGAGTGATGTGCGCCGTGATTCGGGATCGATCCAAGGCCATAGCCACGGCGCGGCGAACTCGGGCATCCTGAAAGGGTTTGCGCGTGGTGTTGAAGCGGATGAAGTCCTGACCCAAGTAATCGAAGCGGTGAAAGTCGGGGCGAGCGGCCAACTCCGGCCCCAGCTCGCCGGGGATGATCTTCCGGTCAGAAATGAGGTCTACTTCGCCGTTCAGAAACAAATTGAGCGCGGTCGAGGGATTGTCGCCGCTGAGGATGTCGATGCGCTCCGCCGTCACCTGGGCGGCATCCCAGTACTGGGGATTCCGGCGCAAACGGAACCGATCGTTCACTCGCCAACTCAGGAGCTGATAGGGACCGCTGCAGGGCAAGGGTTCAGCGCGAATCCAATGATCGCCCCACCGTTCTACGGCCCGCCGAGGCACCGGAAAAAACACCCGGGAGGCCATCAATTCCAAAAAGTAAGGGGTCGGATTCTCGAGATGAACACGGACCGTGTGAGCATCGAGTGCCTCAGCTCCCAATTGGGAGGCATCGCGAAGTTCACCATTTACGATGGCTCGACCCTTCCGAATACAGAAGAACTGACTCGCGTAATCGGCCGCCGTCGCCGGAGTGACAGCCCGTCGCCAGGACCAGACCACCTCATTGGCCTCGATGGGTTCTCCGGTGGACCAGCGCGCCTCCGGCCGCAGAAAGAACAAATAGGTCAACCCATCGCTGGAAATCTCCCAATGCGAGGCCAACCCCGGCATCGCCGTGCCATTGGTCGGATTAAACCGGGTCAAACCTTCAAACAGCGCCGAGGCGATACGCCCATCGGCCTGACCCGTTAGAATTTGCGGATCGATGGTCTCCGGCTCCGGACCATTGTGCAGGACTAGATCGGCCCGTTCCAACGGCGAGCAACCCGCGAGAACCCACGCACCCACACTCAAAACCACGCCGAGAGCGCGAACCGCGAGCCAGCGCCTCAAGGATTCAAACAGCCCGGCCCAACAATGCAGGCAACAAAAAACCCCCGTCTTGCGGACGAGGGCATTTTGTTGAACCAAACTGTGGATCACTTTGCAACAGGGGCAACAACAGGGGCAACAACTGGGGCAGCAGCAGGAGAGGCAGGCGCCTTCGGGGCCGCGTTCGTCGGGGTGATGAGGGTGTTAACTGCGGACGCAGCCGAAGAGGCAGGAGCTGCTGCTTCGGAGCGGCTGACCGCCTCGCGCACCGCTTTAGCCGCGGAACCAGAGCTGTTCTTTATGTTACCCAACCAAGCCAGAAGGATGCAGAGGCCTAGAAAAATGCCACCGGTCCACTTGGTGATGCTAGTCAGCGCGCTACCAGCACCGGCACCCAACAGGGTATCCACTGCGCCGGAACCGAACGCCATGCCCATGCCAGCCTCTTTCTTAGGAAGCTGGATCAGAACCAGCAGCCCCAGAAGAAGGCACACCAGCACGAGGAGGAAACTCAAAAGACCAATCAGAATACCCATGATATTAAAAAGTTGGGGGAGGAGTTGAAGTCGGAGAAAAGACTCAGATCGAGTTTTTGATGATTTCCACGAAACCCTTGGATTCCAGAGAAGCACCACCGACCAGCGCGCCGTCGATATCGGGCTGCTGGAGCAGTTCGCGGGCATTGGAGCCCTTCACGCTGCCGCCGTACTGGATGCGGACGCGGCGGGCAATGGCCTCACCGTGCATCGAGACGAGCACCTTGCGAATGAATGCGTGAACTTCTTGGGCCTGAGCGCTGGAGGCCGTCTTGCCGGTGCCAATGGCCCAAACGGGCTCGTAGGCCAGCACCGTCGATTCCACCTGCTCGGCCGTAAGACCTGCCAGGCTGCCGCGGAGCTGAGTCTCGACCACCTTCTCAGTAATGTTCGCCTCGCGCTCGGCGAGGGTCTCACCGACGCAAACGATCGGAATCAGGTTGTTTGCGTGGGCATTGGCGGCCTTCTTGGCGACCAGGGCGTCGGACTCTTTTTGGAACTGACGGCGTTCGCTGTGACCTAAAATCACGTAGCGCACCGACAACTCACGGAGCATGCCTGGGGCGATCTCACCGGTGAAGGCGCCGTATCCTGAGTCGCTGAGGTTCTGAGCACCCAGACGGATATTCGAACCCAACACGAGCTTGGAGACGTCGGAAAGGGCCGTGAATGCGGGGCAAACCACCACATCCACTTCCTTCACCGCGGCCAGCTCGCGAATCAGGTCCATGACCAAGGCCACAGCCTCGGAGTTGGTTTTGTTGCTCTTCCAATTACCAGCAACGATCAATTTGCGCTCTTTATCCATGCGAAGCAGAAAAGCAACATTAGCCACCGCCCCGTTGACGTAAAGGGGGAAAAGGCACCCAACCCGCCAATCCTCGACCGACTTCAGCCGACATCTCCGAAAAGGGGGCGGATCTCCGAGACGCCCGCACGTTACATTGGTGTTTTCGGATCACCGACCGCCCGGTGAGAGCACCGGGGCCTACAACACGTCCAGACCGCCCGGTGAGGGCACCGGGCCTACAACAAGATTCATTTGCCGTTCGGCTTGAAACGATCGGGGTCTCGGGCCCGGGAAATCGCGGCATCGTAAGAAATTAGACACTTCGAATAGAGGTCGTAGAGACAGTTGTCCATCAGCACCGAACCATCCCGGCCGCCCAACTGCATAATCGTGTAAAGTTGATGCAATTGATTCTCGCGAATCACCGACCGAGCGGCCGCAGTCATCATCAAGAGTTCGTAAGCCAAGACTCGGCGAGTCCGATCGATGGCAGGCATCAGATCCTGGGCGATGACGCCCTGAAGAGAATTGGCCAACTGCAGCACAACCTGTTTCTGAGCGCTCCCCTCGAAGATCCCGACGATCCGCTCCAGCGCATGCATCGCGCTGGGGGCATGGAGCGTAGCCAGCACCAGATGCCCGGTTTCCGCTGCGGTGAGCGCGGTCTGGATCGTCTCATGGTCGCGCATCTCGCCGATGCAAATAATGTCGGGATCCTGCCTCAGGGCGTGGATGAGCGCATGGTTAAAGGAACGCACATCGGTCAGCACCTCCTGCTGCACCACGATGGCCCGACGGTTTTCATGAACCCGTTCGATGGGATCTTCAATGGTCAGGATCTTGCAGCGCCGCTCCCCATTGATGAGGTCGACCATGTAGTTCATGGTCGTGGTCTTGCCCGCTCCGGTGGGACCAGTGATCAGGATTAACCCGTTGGTCTTACGAGCCAGTTCATCGATGCGAGACGGAAGGCCAAGTTCCTCGCGAGTCGGAAAGAGCTTTCCACAGAACCGGCAACTCAGCTCGGTGACCCCATTGCGCCGGTAGAACGTGACCCGGATCCGACCGGCCACCGCGTGGCGGATGGAAATACACAGTTCCCAAAGCTGATCAAGCTTCTGCCGCTGCAAGTCGGTCAGGAGCGATTGGGCCATGACTTCGCAGTCCTCGGGCGACACGGCGTCTTCATCGGCCAGGAGGATCTCGCCGGTCACCCGAAAGGCGGGCGGAACTCCGACGATCACATGCAAATCGGAGGCACCCATCGACACGGCTTCGATGAGCAGTCGATCCATCCGGGAGTGGATGGCGTCGGCGATATGAGGGTTCATGATCTAAGAAATCGTCGAAAAACACCGGCGCACCGCTCCAGGAAGCCCGGGCGCTGAGAACGGCTCAAACCATCGCTCGCTGCCAGGGAATCGGGCTGGATTTGCCAAGCCTGAGTGAAGGAAACCCGGGCCTCGTCATGGAAACTCAGCAGAAGCTGGCAGTCTCCCGCCAGTAGCCATGGCGAAATCTCACCCGGGGCCAGACTGCAGGCGTCGCGGGCCGATTGCAGCGCCTTGGCGAACTGGCCGTGGAATCGGCGGATCCGCCCGATCAACCAGAGGCAGGTCCAGTCGGACGGAAGAATACTGCGGGCCCGTTCGAAGCAATGGTCAGCCTGTTTTTCGCGGCGCGACAAGAACACATCGCCCCGAGCCAGCCAGACATAGGCCGAATCACCCCGCTCCTCAATGCTGGCATCGGAGAAGGCGATGGCATTGTCGTGGTCCCCCAAGCGCCCGAGAGCGACGGCCTTCGCGGCCAACAACTCCGGCGCCTGCGGGAATCGCTCCAGAGCCTTGTCGGCCCACAACCGGGCTTCACGGAATTCGCCCAACTCAATCAAAGACCGCACCTGCCCCGCCCAGGCCGGAATGCTCGTCGGATTGTGCTCGAGCACGCGGGCGAAAAGCCGCAGGGCCAATTCGAAGTCACCCAGGCAGAATGCGCGCGCGGCCTCCGACGACCAGTGTGTCTCTCCGGCCGCCGGCCGCAGAGACTGCTGCCCGGAAGAGTCCGGCCCTGTTTCAAATTCCAGTTTCCCAAAGCGGCTCATGGCTGTGTTTGATCGTGGAAAAACCATCGGCCATAGACCCGACCTAGGAAATCGGAATGTCGCACCGCCGACATGCGGTGGAAGGCCTCTGCGAAGGGTGCCTCGGCATTGCGGCGGACTCCGCCGACCATAACGCCCTGCCGTGGCACCCGCACCGTGGGCCAAACAAACCACTGTCCGGGTTCCACCACTTGCTCGCCCTCCATCGGCATGCCCTCCAGGCGCGGCACCTCACGACCGTTGACTCGCACCAACTTCGGCGTGAAGACGATCCGGTCGCCCGGAAGCCCAAACACCCTGCCGAAAGTTGGGCCCGGCGCGAAAACCCAGGCAATCTCCTCCTGAGGTTGGATGCGGAACCCCTCTTGATGGAATGCGATCAAATCCCCGCGCTCCACTTTGGAGACCCGGACCCGAGGGTTGAACACCGCAGCCATGGTTTGATCCTCAGTGGTGATTCGCAAGGGGGTGGCCACGCGAAGCCGGAACTGATCGAAGCCCGGCAGGTAGACCAACCAGTAATAAATCGCCCAGCACACCAGCGGCAGCAGGATCCGCTCGGCGAGGCTGGCCGGGTGGCCCTGGTTCGCTTCATGCTGACGCAGCATCAGGAAGGCCAGTCCGCTGGAATGGCAGGAAGCCATGCCTCCCAAAAACCATCCCATGGTCGGATTGCACAGCAGGATCACGGTGGCCACCGCGCTCAGCCACCAACCCACCAAGAAGACCCGGCCCAAGGTCCGCTGACCCAACAGCGCATAACCTCGGCCCGGAATGAGGGCTGCCAAGAACCACTGGAATCCCGTCACCAACCTCATCCATTGGCCTAGCGGGCTACTCCTCCACATCCGCCGGAGCGCCAGCCCGAGACGATCGATCGACTGGCCCAGTCGCGGGGAGATCCACCGACGCCCAGCGCGCGGCGGGTAATAGCTTGAGGTCTCGGAATCCATCCGCCGAAGAAGTTGGGAACCTCAGTGCTGCTGCTTGTTGTGCAAGGTCACATCCTCCTCCGGTTCATAATATCCAGAGGTGTGCCGCAATTCTTGGGTTTTTCCGATCATCTGCTCGAAGAACCGGAGGACCTCGACACAGCCTTTGCCTTGGAACCCTTCGACATGAATTTCGACCTCTCCGGTGGGGCCTATGGTGATTTCGTATTCGCGCGCTTTCATGGGGCTGTTGGTCGGTTGGAATCTACTGGGGGGATGACTGCGTCAGGACCGCACCTTAATTCTGCCAATGTCGGACCCGGAGACGGATAGACTGATTCTGTTCTACGGTCTCCTCGACCAAATCCATCCCCTTGCCCGCCATCTCGGATTTGAGCTTCGCCAACACATAGTGCTGAACCGTCCGACCGGCGATCTCGTCGCCAATGGCACGCAGCTGCACCTCGGAGAGTCCCTCTCCGGTGACACACACCGAATCACGCCCGCGGGCATCACGGCTGAACTCGACATTCACCCCGTCGCGAGCCAACTGGATCCGCTGATCCCGACCCAACGTGCCCGTCACGGCCGAACAGTTCGGCACATCGAGGGTCACTGTGTTTGAGCCGGTACGGAGGTCCTGGTTCAGGCCTTGTTGGGCGACCTCTCGGGCCACGCTGAAACCCATCGACACCGCCGCCGAGGCGACTGCGGCGCTAATGGCAGGCCAAGAACTAACGACGATGGGGGCGATGATGGCGACGGCACTCATAGTTTTTTGGGGGATGTCAGGACGTTATGTGGTTGGACCGGGCTCGCTTAGATTCGTCACGCAGGATCGATCCAATGATCAGAACTCCATCTTTCTCGGCAAATGTTCCCCCAGACCCGCGTTGCGGGGAGTGCTGGCATTGCGCGCCCGACCCTCGGCCCAACTGCGAAGCCGGTTGATTTGCTCATCCATGGTGCGGGCCAGCGGGACGGTCTGACGGATGGAATTCAGGACATGCTCGGTCGTCAGATCTCCCCCATCGTAGAAGGCCTCGTACAAAGCGCTGTTGATGGCTTCTTCAATCTCGGCACCACTGAAGTCGGTTGAGGCTGCCGCCAAGACGGGTAAATCAAAGTTTTCGGGAAACCGACCCCGCCGCCCGATGTGTACTTTAAAGATATCGGCGCGCTCGGGTTCTGCTGGAAGATCCACGAAGAAGATCTCGTCGAGGCGGCCTTTGCGGAGCAACTCCGCCGGTAAGTGCGAGATGTCATTGGCCGTGGCGACGACGAACACCGGCGCATTCTTCTCGCTCAACCAAGTGAGGAAAGTACCAAAGACGCGGGCGGCCGTGCCCCCATCACTCGAACCACTCCCCTGGGAACCGGAAAAGGCCTTGTCGATTTCGTCTACCCACAAGATCGCCGGGGCAACTGACTCAGCGACCGCGATGGCGCGGCGCACGTTCTCTTCCGACGAGCCCACCAGGCTTCCAAACATCCGCCCCATGTCGAAGCGCAGCAACGGCAACTGCCACTGGCTCGAGATGGCCTTAGCGCAAAGGCTTTTGCCGCACCCCTGCACGCCCAGCAGCAGCACTCCCTTGGGGAACGGTAAACCAAAGATCCGCGCTTCCGGCGAGAAGGCCGATGACCGTTTAACCAGCCAGTCCTTGAGAATGGTCAGGCCACCCACGCTGCTGAAGTTCTCGGTGGTGGCGTAATACTCCAGCAGGCCGCTCTTGCGGATAATTTGCTGCTTCTCGGCGAACACCTCGTTGACGTCGTCTCCGCAGAGGCGCGCGTCCTTAACGATGATCTTGGCGAATACGTTCTCAGCCTCGCCGAGCGTCAAACCCAGGGCCGCTTGCAGCAACCGATCACGACCCGCCGCGTCGAGATTAATGACCACTTCCTTGATAGAGCGCACATCCTCCAGAATTCGATCCAGCAACGCACCCAGGTCTTCCTTAGTGGGCAATGGGAAACTCAAGACGGTAATTTCCTTGTCCAATTCCGCGGGAATCTCCAGCAGTGGCGACACTAGGATGACCGTCTTGAAACTGTTCTTCAGGTTCAGCGCGATATCCTTGAGCTTACGGATGACGGCGAAATTGGACTTCGCTAGGAACGGATGAAAATCCTTGAAGAGGAAAATCGCCGGTTCCACCTGTTCGAGCACCTGATCCAGAGCGGCCAGCGGGTCTTTGGTGGCACCCGAGCGCCCCTTCTGACTTTGGATATTCGTGCCCGCCGCTATGATGCCCGTGGAATAAGACCACTCGAAGGCCTTCTTGCCCCGGCGGGCGGCGATGTCCATCACCACAGGGATCACGCGCAGCTCCTCGCTGGTCTGGATATAGATCAGCGGATACCGAGCTCGGATGAGCACCTCGAGTTCAGAGGCAAACGTGTTGGAGGTCATGGAGAAGTCGATTCAGTGGAGGGGGAGGCGTCGCTCGAATCCAGCGCGGTCTGAAGAAAAAACGCCAGTTCCGGAGTCAAGTTGTGGGCAAGGATGCGCCCGTCGGTCAGCAGCATTAGCTCCGAAATCACCGGAACCAACTCAGGGCCTGGAACAGAAATAGTGGACCCGGATGGTTCCGGCCCCGCGGTCAGTCCACAGGGCTCGGTTTCATTTGATCCTTCAGAGAGCGGCGTCATGCAGTGAGTCTTTCAGTCAATGAACCGCAGTCCGGCCTCCATCCCAATACGGGTGGCCTCCTGGGCCTCACTAAACCGGCCGGGTGCCTTCAGTTCCGCATGACGGCTGCTGAACCAACCCGGCCAGAAGCCGGTCCTCAAGCTCACCTCCACCTGGGGCAGGTGCTCGGCCATCCACGCCGCAGCCGGGCGCCAGCAGCATTCGAGGTGCCCCGGCAAAAGGAGGTGCCGCACAATCAGGCGGGTCTGCCCCGCCGCCCAGAGCAGGTTGTCCTGGACGGTCGAGCAGTAACCCTCCACGCGGGCGATGCGACGAGCGCAATCGTCGTTGCCAAACTTGAGGTCTGCCACCCAACTATCGAAGATCCCATCCAACAGGGCATTGGACACCGAAGTGCCATGGGCGTTGGTTTTCCACACCACAGGCAATCCGTCCGGCAGGGCCGCCACGAGTTCCAAGGCCGAAGCCAAATGAATCGTCGGCTCGCCCCCGAGGATCATCAGGCTGCGCACCGCACCGGATTCCCAAGCCCGACCGATGCGGCTCAGCAGAGCCTCCCGCTCGAGCCCTTCGGGAACGGAACCCGCCGACGCATCCCAACTCTCGCGACCGGTGTTGCAGAAATCGCACCGGAGATCGCACCCGCTGAAGGCCACCGCAAAGACCGGACACAAATCAGATTCATCCCCCACTTCGATCTGGGCACTGAAAATACGCCCCACGGGACCGGCATGACAGGGGCCTCTTTGGCCGGCCAGACGATCCACCCCGCAGCGATGCGCGCACCAATGACAATGACGCAATTGTTCGCGTGCGATGGCGGCCCGTTGGGATGCCAACCCAGCGCGCGAACCCGTCTCCGAGTGCCCGGGTCCAACACATCGAATCGGGTTCCGGCCGCGGCTCGGGCTCGCAACATAAAACCCCTCTCGCAAACCCGGTTTCTGGACCGAAGACAGGCTCAAAAGAGTTGCCTCCACCAGGGTTTTAAGTCGGCACCGATCGGCGGAGCGCCACCCGCCGGATTCGCGAGGCTCGCTGTCACGCGCGCTCGCAAATCTTCCGGAACCGGCGTCTGGGACCGGTCCCAGGCGATCAGCGCCTCAGGAGTCTCGAAGTCGACCGGCGTCCGACCCTCCGTGTGCTGAGTGGACGCACTTTCCAAGTTCGCCTGAGTGACTGTTTGAAGTCGTTGGGACGGGGTGCTCATGGGGGAATTGGCAAAAATAGGGGTTTAGCCGGTCTTGACGAATGCAGCCGAGAAGGCTCGGCGGGCTCGGTGCAGTTTACCACGGACGGCATCGGAACTCTGTTGGGTAATCTCGCCGACCTGTTCGTAGCTCAGATCTTGATCAGCGACCAAGAGCAGCAGGCACCGGTACTCCTCCGGCAGGCAGTCTAAGGCGTTTTGAATTCGTTGACCCAGTTCCTTGGTCTCGAGGGCACGGAGAGGGTCCCCAGCCGTGGAAGGCTGAGACTCCAAGAGCGAGGTGTCGTCGGTGAGGTGGATATTTCGCGCAGACCATCGCTGCCGCAAGTTGGTGCAATGGTGGAGGGTGATCCGGTAGAGCCAGGTCCGGATCTCGGAGTCACCCCGGAAAGATCCAAAATTCCGGAAGGCCTTCACGAACACGTCATGGGCGGCGTCTTGCGCCTGCGCCGCATCCCCCAGAAACCGCAACGCCAAATAATACACCGGCTGCGCATGGGCTGCGTAAACCGCCTCGAAATCGGCCGACAACCCTCTGTGTTCACCCACACCGCCCCCGACTTCAGGATCCTTCCCCTGCTCTACGCAGGCGATCTCCTTGGGTTCGGGCGCGATCATCACCTCCTTTGGACAAGGCCACCGCCCAAGTGTCACGCAGGAAAAAATTCCATCGAATCACTTCGGGTGCGCCCTCAACCGCGAAACCTCGTCGGAGTTGTGCCCGGCGATCCATTCCTCCCCAATCCTTCCCTCCAAGACGTTTGATGCCTAGGGTTCGCGCCTGTGTTTCGGCCGTGCATTGATTTGCGCAATGGGAAGGTGGTCCAGATCGTGGGGGGAACCCTCGACGATGCGGGCACCTCGACGCTCACTCGCTTCCAGTCGGAGCACCCGCCCTCCTGGTATGCGGAACTCTACCGGAAGGACGGCCTCACCGGCGGGCATGTCATCGCCTTGGGTCCGGGCAACGAGTCCGCCGCACGCGATGCCCTCGGCGCGTGGCCCGGCGGCCTGCAGTATGGCGGTGGCGTGAACCTCGACAACGCGTCGACCTGGCTGGAGGCCGGGGCCTCTCAGGTGATCGTCACCTCGTGGGTTTTCCGCGACGGACTCCTCGACCGCCAGCGCCTGGCCGACCTGGTTGACCGCGTGGGCAAGGAACGTCTGGTGCTCGACCTGAGCTGCCGCAAGCGCGACGGCCGCTATTGGGTGGTGACCGACCGGTGGCAGCGATTCACCTCGCTGGAGGTCAACGAGGCGGTCTGCCACGACCTAGCCCAATCGTGTTCCGAGTTTCTCATCCATGCCGTCGATGTCGAAGGCCTGTGTCAGGGCATCGACCTTGGATTGGTCGAATCGCTCGCCCGTTGGTGCCCCATCCCGGCGACGTATGCCGGTGGGGCCAAGTCGATGGACGACCTTAAAACGGTGGAACGCGTGAGCAGTGGTCGCATCCACCTGACCATTGGATCCGCCTTGGACATCTTTGGCGGCTCCGGCGTGCGCTACACCGACTGCGTCGAGTTCAACAAATCCAGCACCCACCCACACTAATCTCCATGATCCCAAAACATGTTCGCCTTTTCATCAAGCCCGGTTGTCCCTGGTGCGACGAAGCCATCGAGTGGCTCGACGCCCGCAAGATCGGCTATGAAACGCTCGATGTGATCCGCGACGCGGCCGCCCGGGCGGAGATGCGCGAATTGACCGACCAGACCAAAGCTCCCTCCATTGAGCTGGATGGCCATGTGCTGGCCGACTTCGGGGCCGATGAGCTGGAAGCGTGGATGGCTCAGTTGGGCTACGCGGTGTAATCAGGCTCACGACGCGGAGGCGCCGCAGTGAGGCACGTCTCTTGGCCTATCCACGAACCACTCCGCTCACGGATTGGCCGCACCCGGCGATCCACCGATCCGAGTAGAGACCCTCCAGTCTCCGGGTTGATCGGAGTAAGCCTGAACGCTCCGAAGTTGCAGAGTGTACCCGCGGCCATCGGCTTCGACTGGCCAAGGGGCGGAATCGTCGTAGGCGAGCTTAAGCACCAGCGTGCCGTCAGCCGCGTGGATTCGCAGCGTGTCGCCGCCATTACCCAAGCCAAACCCAAACTCGCCCAGCGGCTTGGGCCCGAGCGGAAACGTCCGCTGAAACCGGAGACTGTCCTGACAGAACACGGCGTATCCGCCGGCAGGAATCACTCCACTAGAAACCACACTCACGTGAGTATCGGTGACATCGCGCAGAAGCCATCCGGTGAGATCCACGGCCTCGGTCCCCGGATTGTGCAACTCAAACCAATCGCCCGAATCGGCGGCGGCCGACGGATTGTATTGAATCTCACTCAAGATCAACGGAGGCCGAGCCGGAGCCACCGGAGAATAGGCCTCCAGACGCACGGTCAGCGTGTTGGTTCCTGTTGAGGGATTAAATTGCCAGCGCGGCCCCGTCACATCGACGCCCCAACCGCTCCAACCGACGACACGAAATCCCGGTGCGGGAATTACCGTGGCCACCACGGGCGCGTCCCGAAAAAAGGTTCCCACCCAGGGAGGCGGCGCGGCCACCGAGCGATTCAACCTCACCTGCCCCGCCCCGGCCGGCGAAACGACCGCCTGCAGTTGCGCCAACCCCTGCTTCAAGCCGAAGTGATCGAGGCAATCTTGCCGGAGCTTGGCGGGGCGTCGGCGAGCGAAGTCGCTCAAGGAATCGAGGTTCTTTTCCCAGGTCGCTGCCGTGAAGGGTTCGTACTCCAATTGGTAAGGCTTGCCGTAACCGCGCTTCTGCAACTCGGCGAAGCTCCAGCGTTGGAGATGCCGCGGAATTTCGGGCCGGATCACCGCGGCCATGGAACGGATCGTCGCCTCCACCCGCTCTTCACGAAAAGGCCCGTTCAGAAAGTCCGCACAGCGCTGGATAAAGCGGGTCCGCACCCCGGGGTTGGTCAGCAACCGGCGGAGCATCAAGGTGCGCCCACCTTCATTAGGCCAACCGGTGCCTGAGCCGGTGCTGGCAGTCGAGAAGGCAAAGATATTGTCATAGTTCCCGTAATCGCGGGCCATGGCCGGCACGTAGACCTCGGGCCTCCACAAATTGAAGCCGTAGTCCTGATCGTAGACGATCCATCGGAACCGCCCGTTCGGAACCCGGGGGCGCCAGCACTTGATGTTGCCGATGTCGAAGTTCTGGAAGTAGACCAGCGAGGCTTGGTAATCGAGGAAGTTGTCCAAATCGAGGTACCGGTCGAGGAGCGTTTGGAGATTAGTTTGGATCGTCAGGTCCTTCGAGGACACGAACGAGCGCATCGCCGTGTAAGTCTGGCTGTCACCGGCAATCACCGCGCCGTAGCCCTCGATCAGGTCGAGCCCACCGCGGGGCACCTCATGGTTCCCGATGATGTGATGCTCATTCAGCTTCTCTCGCAGGTTGTGAATCCCCCAGTAGTCGCCATTGAGGTACACCACGGTTGGCCGGTAGGCCTGGGTGTCGAGGCCGGTGTCCGCGATCAGGCGCTCCATCATCGCGTCGCGCATGAGCGTGAACTGGCCGTTCACGAAGTAACTGCCATACGAAGTCACCGGCCCGAATTGGGTGATGGGCGACCGCACCGCCGTCTGGTGGGTGCTCTGGTTGTCGTTGCCGGAATTGCGCAGCACCAAAGCCTCGAACTGCTCCATCGGTCGGTCCGGAAAGAAGCGGTACGCCAAGTTGCCATCCCCGTACTTGGCCCGTGCCGAAAGCGCGTAGGACTTCTGCGGATAACCCCGCGAACCCCATCCGCCATACACCGACATCCCCACCTTTTGACGAACCTTGGACTGGCGGTCGGTGTCGAAGAATTCGAAACCCACCTCGATCTCCCGATCCTTCCAGGCGTTGGACCCCGAGTACGGATAACTCTGGAGCACCTGCCCGCTGGTGCTGAGCACACCCGTGCCCATGCCAATGAGATAGCCGTTCTTGAAGTCGAAGTTCGAGGCCGCCGCCGCCAGCGAGATAACGGGCAGATCGTGGGAAACCCCGAAAAAATAACTTCGCAGCGACTCCGCACTGGAACGCGCCTCCAAATAAGCCTTAGCCCGAACCACCTGAGAGCGTTGGATGCGCAGCGGACCTGTCCACGTCGGCGAGACAACCGTGACGGGGTCGCCATTGGTCGTGTAGCGGATCAGGGCATTGGTCGGTGAGGCTTGCAAATTGAGCACCACCTCGGCCCCCGCAGCGTAGAAACCCGAATCTACCGAGAACACGGGCGGCGGCACCGGAGGCCCCAGCGAAACAACCCCATTGGCAGCACCGGGTGTCGCCTGCGACTTGGAATACACCGTCCACTCCCCAGCTTCTGGATTGGGAGGTCGGCCCAGCGACTCATTGGGGCCCAATCGAGGCACCACCACCTGGTCCACGACCCGCCCCTCGGCATCGCTCAACGTCAGGGTCTCGCCGGCGGCATCGAGGCGGAAATCGGTGTGCAATTCGTTGCCGGGGCCGATGCGATCGAGATCTGAAGCATAGACCACGAGGGATTGCCCGGGCTGGATCCACCGCTCTGGGAATCGCCATCGCCCCGGCTTCAGCGGGTCCTCTGAGAGGGCGAATCCCGCCAGCGCAATGGCTCGGTCCTGCGGATTGGAAATCTCAATCCAATCCCAGAAGGCCCCAGCGGCATCGGGAAACACCGCGGCGTTGTCGCTCATCACCTCGGTGATCTGAAGCAACCCGGCGGCAGAACCTTCGGTCAGGATGCGGTAGAAGAGGAGCGTTGTTCCGGCAGGTTCAGGAATGCGCACCTGGAAGCGACCCAGTGCCGACTCGTTCACCGTGGCCGTGGAGTCCAACGACCACACCATCGGGGTTTGCCACCCGGCGGCGACTTGCACCCGATAGTCCTTCGGGTCATCGGAATTGGCCGTGAACTCGAAAACGAACCCTTTGCCAGCGGAACTCTGAATCGACTCGCGCAGGATGAGCGGCGCGAGGGGCTGCGCCAGTAACCACACGGGAAACACAGCGGACAGCAAAGCCACCCACCAGTGCTTCCCGTGTGAGAAAATTTTCACAACCGGCTCTCCAGTTTTCGGGCGCGGCGAATCCACACTGCATTGCGAGATTTCTCGAAGGCCGGGGAATGGTTCTGGTCGGCCAGCACTTCATCGATCTCGGCTTGGGCCTCATCGACCATCCCTCGCGAGGCGAGCAACTCGGCATACTGGACGCGGGCCCTGGGATAGCTGTTGTTTTCGAGCACGCGCTTCCAATTCAGGAGAGCGGCATCCACTTCGCCGAGGGCCGTCTGGGTCTCAGCCAAGGCCATGAGTGTGTAGCCAAAATCGTGTCGCGGGTCGGACTTCAGAATCTTCTCCAAGAGGGGCTTGGCCTCGGCGGCTTTGCCTTGTCGTAGGAGGCACTGCCCCAAATGGCTAACGGTGTCGTCATCCTCCGGATCCCGCTCCAAAGCCCGCCGGTAGGAGGCCTCTGCCTTGGTCAGTTTGCCCTGCGAAAAATAAAGATCGGCTAAATCTGAATGATCGCGGGCCTTGTCGAGGTGATGAATGCGGCTCTCCAGTTCCTTAATCCGGCGGCGATCGGCCGCACCCGGCAATTCGAAGCCTCGGAGTCCCATTCCGCCGCTGGCTGATGCCTGCGCCCGATACACCATGAAGTAATAAAACACCGCGCTGAAGACGCTGAAGAAGAGGATACACGCCGCCCAGATCCACTCTTCGCGGCGCAAGGCATCCACCATCATCCAAAGCTGAAAAGCAGCCCCGATCAGCAGGAGAGGGTTCTCCAGGGACAACTGCATCAAATCGTTAATCAAGCCGATCATCGCCTTAAGACTAAGCCGGAACGATTCCGTTGGGAAGAAAGGGACCGCGCCGCGGATTCTTTCGCAAGACGAGGCGAGAGCGAAGGCACGGGCCATACTGAGGTTTGCGCTTAAGGCCCGTAACGAGCGAACAACGACGCTCTTGCAGAAGGAGACGCAGCCAGCACAACCGATTTAATGGAATTGTTCCCGCTAATCCCTACTCCAAAAAAATAAAATACTCGGAATGAAAACCCAGGCGCTCTGGTAGCGAAGGCGTCGGGGCCATCCCGGTCCTGTTCCAGTCGTCCGGCGATTTTCCCGCCGCTGTAATCCATTGAGATCGAGTCCAGTTTTACCGTTTCATGCCTCTCATGACATCCGCCACCGTGCGCATTCCGGGGACGACCGCCAATTTGGGCTCGGGCTTCGATACTCTGGGACTGGCCGTCGCGCTCTACAACCGGGCCACGGTCCGCCGCCGGGACGACCGACGTGTCGAGATCACTTCCCCCATCGCCGAGGATGCGCGGGCCGGAGCCCTCGCCATGCTGGAGGAGGCCGCTGCTGCGTTCTTCAAAAAGACTCGCTCCCAACGCTTCGGAGTGGATCTTCACCTGGCCGGCGACGTGCCGATCGCGCGGGGGCTCGGATCTAGCGTCACCGCCCGACTCGGCTGCGTGGCCGGACTCAACGCCCTAGCAGGCAGCCCGCTAGATCGACAAGGATTGCTAGAAGTCGTGGCGGCTCTGGAAGGCCATCCCGACAACGCGGCTCCGGCGGTCTTTGGTGGATTCACGGCCGCAGGATTTGTCGGTTCTGAGGTCCGATGCATTCGGGTACCACTCCCGAGTCGGATCCGCTTGGTGACCCTGATTCCGCACTTCGAGGTCAGCACGCCGGAGGCTCGGAAGCGAGTGCCGCAGACCTTTTCCAAGGCCGATACGATTCATATTCTCAACCGAGCTTCCCTGGTCACCGCCGCATTCGCCACGGGCCGACTGGAGAGCCTTCGAGGCTGCTTCGATGACCGCATCCACCAACCCTATCGGGCTGCGCTCATTCCAGGCATGGACGCCATTCTGGCGGCCGGCGTGAAAGCCGGAGCCATCGGTGGCTGGCTCAGCGGCAGCGGCTCCACCTTGATGTGCTTGGCCTTGGACAACCCCGAAGCCATCGCAGCGGCCATGCAGCGAAAAATGCCCAAGGCCGCCGTCCACATTCTCAAGCCCGACAACGCGGGCCTGAAGGTGAGCCTCAAAAAAGGCTGAATTTTCAGCCCGTCCAAGGAGCCGATCTGAAACTCAGATTTGCTCGAAGTAGCGCTGCTTTTCCCAGTCGGTCACCGCGTTGCTAAAAGCCTGATGTTCGAGGCGGGCGTGGTGCACTGAAAAGTCGACAACCCCGTCGCCGAAGGCCTCGCGGGCCAGGCGCGACCCGTTGAAGAGGTCGGCAGCCGCGATCAGACTCGAGGGCAGGCGCGGCAACTTCGGATCGATATAGGCATTGCCGGAATACGGCTCACCGCAGTCGAGCCCCTCATCGATGCCCGCCAACCCCGCCGCAATCATGGCCGCAAAAGCCAGGTATGGATTGGCATCAGCCCCGGGCATGCGGTTCTCCGGGCGGTAACCATTACCCTGCCCCACCACGCGGAACCCGGTGGTCCGGTTGTCCTGGGCCCAAGCCATGCGGGTCGGAGCCCAGCTCCCGGCCTGATAGCGTTTGTAGCTGTTAATCGTCGGACCGTAGAACAGGCACAACTCAGGAGAATATTTCAGCAACCCGCCCAAGAATTGCCGGAACATCGTGGAACCCGTCTTGGCCTTCGGATCCCAGAACAAGTTGCGGCCGGCCTTCCACAGGCTCATGTGAATATGACAGGAGTTCCCCGCCTCGGTCGGTGCCACCTTGGCCATAAAGCTCACCGACTTGCCGTGCTGTCCGGCGATCTCTTTGACCCCCTGCTTAAAGACGACATGTCGATCGGCCATCTCCATGGCCTCGCCGTAGGTGAAATTAATCTCATGCTGACCCCGGCTCCACTCGCCCTTGCTGCTCTCGATCGGCACACCCGCGGCCGTGAGTCCGTTGCGGATGGCCCGCATCAGCGGCTCATCGCGGCCGGGCTGCATCAAGTGGTAATCGATGCGGTAATCGCTCGAAGGTTTGAGATTCCGATAACCGGCTTCGAAGGCAGCACCGTAAGTCTGCTCATAGAGATAAAACTCCAACTCGCTGGCGCAGAAGCAGGTGAGCCCGCGTTCCTTGAGCCGATCCAACTGGCGGCGCAACACCGAGCGCGGAGCTTCGGCCACCGGCGACCCGTTGGCGTGGCGGAAGTCGCAAAGGACCAACGCCGAACCCGGAAGCCAGGGCATCAGCCGGAACGTGGCCGTATCGGGCAGCATCTCAAAATCACCGAAACCCGAATCCCAATTGGCGACGGCAAACCCATCCAGCGGATCCATGTCGAGGTTGACCGTGAGCAAGTAGCTACAGCCATGGGTCCCATGGGACACCACTGACTCCAGAAAATGGCCTGCATGGAAACGCTTGCCCACGAGTCGGCCAAACGGATCGGGGATGGCCACGAGGACCGTGTCGACGGCACCCGACTTAACCTGGGCCTTGAGCTGTTGGAGAGTCATACTGAGATGGAGTGGGAAGAGATGCTGGTTATTCGGCCACGTACACGTTCTTAACCTCTGAGTAGCCTTCCATCGCAGCCATGCCGAGGTCGCGGCCCAGCCCGCTCTGCTTGAAGCCTCCGAACGGAGCCTCCACATGAACGCTGCTGTGACTGTTGATAGAGAGCACGCCACTCTGAATCGCTCGGGTCACCCGAAATGCGCGAGAGAGATTGTTTGTCCAGACCGAGCCGCTCAGGCCATACGGCGATGCGTTCACGTCGCGCAGCATTGCCGCCTCGTCATCAAACGGAACCACCGCTGCAACCGGGCCGAAAATCTCCTCGCGCCAGCAGCGGTCTTCGGGAGCGACACCCGTGAGGATCGTGGGCTCCAGATAGAAGCCCGCCGAGGGCAAGCGCCCTCCCCCGCACACCACCGTGCTGCCGCACCGTCGCGCGTCTGCAAGATAGTCTTCGACCACCTGCCGCTGCGCGGAGGAGACCAAAGGGCCCAGTTGGGTTGCCTCATTCAAAGGATCGCCCACGATGAGCTTGCGGGTGGCCGCCGCGAATCGTTCCACGAATTGTTCGTACACCGGGCGTTCGACATAGACCCGGCTTCGGGCGCAGCAGTCTTGGCCCGTGTTAGCGAAGACGGACATCGGTGCGGCATCGGCCGCCTTCTCCCAGTCGGCATCAGCGAAGATAATGTTGGGTGATTTACCCCCCAATTCGAGCGAGATCCGAGTCAGGTTCCGCGCGGCCAGCTCCATGATCCGGCGCCCCACCTCGGTGGAACCGGTGAAGGACACCTTACGGACCAGCGGGTGAGTCACCAACGCGTCACCCAGAGTTCCGCCAGGACCGGTGATTACCTGCAGAACGCCCGCGGGCAGTCCGGCCGCGTGGGCCAGTTCTCCCAATTTCAGCGCGGTGAGCGGCGAAATGGAGGCTGGTTTCAGCAACACGGCATTCCCGGCGGCCAGCGCCGGAGCTACCTTCCAGCAGGCGATGGCAAAGGGGAAATTCCACGGCACGATGGCTGAGATGACTCCCAGCGGTTGGCGCAGTGTGAAGTCGAGGCCTCCGCGGGCGACCGGAATGGTCTGACCGTAGAACCGGCTAATGCCTCCCGCGTAATATTCAAAAACCCGCGCCCCCAGAGCGACTTCATCTCGTGCATCGGCCAGTGGCTTGCCCACCTGCAGAACCTCTAGCCGAGCCAACTCCTCGGCATTTTCTCGGATCACAGCGGCGATCTTAAAAAGCACCGAGGCTCGCTTGCCCGGGGCCAAATCACGCCAACCACTCTCAAACGCCTGGTGGGCAGAGATCGCGGCTGCATCGACTTCCTTCACCGTGGCGGCATCGATTTCCGCGAATACTTCGGCCGTGGCAGGATTAATCAATCGCGTCTTCGGAGTGCCGTCGACCCCGATGTAGCGGCCGTCCAGAAACAATTGGTGAGGAATCATGGGAGGAGTTGAGGAAAAGGATTGGGGAAGCAGGTATGGAGCGTCGTTTGTCAGAGAACTTCGAGGTACAGAGCTCGCAAGTCTTCGATAGTGACTGGCACGGCATTGGTCCGGTGGCAGGGGTCTTCCCAGGCCTGGGCCACCAGTGCGTCGAGATGCTCGGGGCGCACCCCGTGCTGCGAGAGCTTCTTATTCAAGCCCAACCCCGCCAAGAAGGACTCCACGAAGGCGATCGTAACTTGGTCTACTTCGACGTCGGAGAGTTTGACTACCTCCAGCCCAGCGGCCTGTCCCACACGTCGGTATATCCCCGGACGGCGCGCACTACAGAAACGCATGCTGGCCACCAAGCACAGGGCGTTGGCCAATCCATGGTGCATTCCGCAGATGGAAGACAGCGGGTGCGCCAATGAGTGGACCACTCCCAGATCCTTCTGAAAAGCCACAGCGCCCATGGCTGCCGCCACGAGCATATGGCCGCGGGCTTCCAGGTCCTTGCCATCGCGATACGCCTTGGGAAGCGCTTCAAAGATCAACCGAACCCCCTCGAGAGCAATGCCATCGCACATCGGATGGAAAGACGGACAGGTGAAGCTTTCGATGCAGTGGGTCAGTGCATCGGCCCCGGTCGCAGCGGTCAGGTGAGGCGGCAATCCCACCGTCAGCGCTGGGTCCAGGATCACCAGTTTGGCCAACATTTCAGGATTGAAGAGCACCGCCTTACGGTGAGTGGAATCGAGGGTGATCACTGAGCTGCGCCCCACCTCACTACCAGTGCCCGCGGTGGTGGGGATGGCCACCAACGGCAGCAGGCCACTCCAGTCGGACTCCTCGTAGAACTTCGAGAGATCGTAGCCGGGGCGAAGCGCCAACAGACGCGCGGCCTTACCGGCATCCAAGGGGCTTCCACCGCCAATGGCGATCACCCCGTCGCACTGATGATCCCTCAGAGCGGCGGCCGCCTGACGCACATCTTCCTCGACCGGATTGGGATGAACCCCATCAAAGACGAACCACGTCTTGCCTTGATTATCGGCACCCATTACCGCAGCGAGCTGGGCGAAAGCATCGGTCTTCACCAGTCCCCCATCGGTGACCACGAGCGGACGGTGCACACCCAGTTTAACTAGGGCAGCCGGCAATTCAGCCAGCGCGCCAGCGCCGTAGAGAGTTCGAGTCGGGAAAGAAAAGGCAGTCAGGCTCATGTTGTTTAGGTCGAAGGAGATTGTTGCAATCGGGTCATTGGGCCAAGGGTCATCCCTGAACGAAATGGTGCAGAAAATTGTGCAAAATTTTCTGTCCCCAGGGTGTCGACTGCAAGTTGTCCAACACCTCGTCTAGATTAAAACGAACACGCGGGCGCCACAACTCGCGTCGTGGATTCCAAATTAAGCGAAGTATTTCAGGATCCGTCTCTGGGTGGAACTGGACCCCATGGAGCAGTTGCGTGGAGTCTTGAATTCCCTGAATTGGTGCAAAGGTGCCGGCCACCGTATGGGTCACCCCACTTGGAAGATCGGACACCACATCGGAATGGCTCGAGAGCACATCAAAGCTGTCTGGAATTTTATCAAACAACTTCGACATTCGACCAGCTGGAGTGAGTGTCACCGAAGTATTTCCCAGCTCCAGGCCTTGCGGATCTGGCGCCACCTTCGCTCCCAAAACTCGGGCCATGAGTTGGTGTCCATAGCACACCCCAAGAACCGGCACCCCGGAATCTCGGCATCGAAGAATCCACTCGCCCAACTGCACGTTGACCGGGTCGTCATTCCAAGCATCTCGGGGCGAGCCACTGAGAATGACCCCGTCCCATTCCGCCGGCGAATGCAACGGATTGATGTCCGATTCGACACCGACCCTGCACCACTCCACCGGCATAGATTTGGGAGTCCACCGGGTAAACCAACCGCAGACATCCCGACGGAGATCCGGCTCCAAACCCGGCGGCCAAATCACCGAATCCACCAACAACACCCGTCTAGTGCGCATTGCCATTGTCTTCCAACAGGAAACGGCACCCGGTCAACCCATTGCCAGAGGATTCTCGCGATCAGCCAAACTAGACACTTTTGAAACCCTGAGCACCGACATTACTACTGAAGACTTCCTCATCCTAAACAGTCCTAAACAGCCAGTCCCAATCAGCGATTCATCGAGAAACTTACCCGAGCGCATCGACCCGTAGATCTCGAAGCGTCGACAGATCTGACCAAGGTGCACCACGGATAGGACGCGCCCCGTCTCGGCGTTTAGACCCAAAGGACGCACGGTATCGGAAGAAAACTGCATCAACGAACTTGCGGGAGCCCAGCGCCACCCCATCGGTCAAGTGTCGGACCCTGAGTCGCAGGATTTCAGCCTCGCTCAACTTTCCTCCCTTCAAGAGCACCGAACGAATGGTTTCCCGATCCAATTCCCGCTTTGAGCTATGCCCACCAACGCCTGCCTGAACGAACATAGATTCCCTATAACGAGCTGCTGCTTGCCCCCAATTCGGCATCGAGAAAACCCTCATAATTCCTCGTTGCAAATCCCTTTGCCCTACCAAAGCCGCCGAGTAGCCGCAGAATCGATAATCCTTAGGATCACCCACCAGACCTGCCCGCACTGGATTGAGATCAATGTAAGCAGCGACCGTCCGCAAAGCCCTAGGCGAGTCCTCCACCAGCACACTTTTGAAGCGTTCCGCCCAAAGAGTACCAAAGCGTTCCGTCCGTCGATTGTACCAGCGACTGAAACGCTGTTTGAATTCCTTCATAAACACCGACACATCGCCCATTCGCCCTAGAAGCGTCTGGCGAATGTGTCCCGGCATCTGGCCCTTGCCCTGCCCCATCATCGCATCCCGCGCCAGAACCACCAAAAAACCTTGCGACCCATAGAAACCTTCGGCCCTAAGGAACAGCTCCTCATCACTCAACGCCACAGCCTTTGGAACCCGCAACAGCAGATGGAAATGATTCCCCATCATGCAATAAGTGATCACCTCCAACCCGCAGAACCGAGCCAGCGGCATCAACAGATCCACCAACCGAGCCTTGCACAAATCATCCAGCAGCATCTGCCCGCCCACCGTCCGTGAAACGCAGTGGTAGACAGCACCTTCAGAGCCCCCCCCTTTAATCCGCGCCAATCTCATATTTCGAAATCTAGACCCTGAGACCCAAGTAAGTCAAAAATATTGAACCTGTCACTTTATTTGGGTTTGACTGGTTGACTGTTGGGAACTGGTGCTCTATCGAATGATCCTTCACTTTATGAGGGTTTTAAATTCTTGGGTTTCGTTCGCTTTGGGTTCGTTGGTGGCTTTGTCTGCTTTCGGGGCGGATTGGCCTCAGTGGCGGGGTGATTCCCGCAGGGACCATTCTCCAGACAAGGGCTTGCTGGCTCAGTGGCCTCAGGAGGGGCCAAAACAGGTCTGGTCATTCAACAATGCAGGCTTGGGTTATGCCGGCTTCGCGATTGCGAAAAACTCTCTGTTCACAATGGGTCTGCGGGATGGACAGGAATTTCTGATAGCAGTGGATGCTTCCACTGGAAAAGAATTGTGGAGCTCTTCAGCGGGCCAAAAATACCCGAATGGTTGGGGAGATGGCCCTCGAATGACTCCGACGGTGGATGGTGATCGAGTCTTCGCAATCGGTGGACAGGGCTTGCTGATTTGCGTCGAGGCCAAGAACGGAAAATTAATCTGGTCCAAGAATCTGGTGACCGATCTGGGCGGTCAGCTCCAAGATTGGGGTTATACGGAATCCCCACTGGTGGTGGGCGATATTGTGATCTGTACCCCGGGCGGAGCTCAGGGAACTCTCGCAGGGTTGGACAAATCCTCCGGTGCAGTCCGATGGCGCACTTCAGGGCTTACGGACAAGGCTCAGTATTCTTCTCCAATCTTGATCCAACACGACGGCCAACCTCAGGTCGTCCAGTTGGTGATGAATCGCTTCTTCGGGGTTTCCCCCAAGGATGGCTCCGTTCTATGGAAGAAAGACTTTCCAGGACGGGTGGCCGTCATTCCTACCCCCATCTATGAGGACGGGATCGTTTATGTGACCGCTGGATATGGTGTGGGATGTGAGGCGGTTCGCCTGGGCACAAATAACTCAATCGCTCCACTTTACTCCAACAAGGTGATGAAAAATCACCATGGCGGGGTTGTTTGCGTCGACGGATACCTTTACGGCCACTCCGACGGGGCCGGTTGGGTCTGCCAAGAACTCAAAACCGGCAAAGAAATATGGTCCCACAAGGGTTTTGGGAAGGGATCAGTCACCTACGCCGATGGAAAGCTCATTTGCCTCGATGAGCGCAATGGGGATGTCGCTCTGGTGGAGGCCAGTATTCAGGGGTGGAAGGAGTTGAGCCGCTTCAAACTGGCTCCTCTGAGCTCCAAACGGAGTTCTCAGGGGGGGATTTGGCCGCACCCGGTCGTCGTCAACGGACGACTCTACCTGCGCGATCAGGAGTTGCTCCATTGCTTCAACGTGAAGTCCCCGTGACGGTCTCTGGATTGAAGATCAATGACCGGTAGGCCTCTATCTCTCTATTGGCCGACTCTTCTTCCCCTGCTCCTTTTGGCTTGCTCCGCCGATTCCCCACCCACTAGGCCACTGTTCATTACTCCCGCGAGGCATGAAGGTCGCACCAAAACTCGCGTCCATGGGAGGTCCAGTGCCGATAATGGCGGTGCCACAGGGCTTTGACCGCATCACCGGACACCCATGTTCCCGTCAGGTTTGATCCAAAATCGCCTGAGGAACCGATCGGAAAATCACGACCCGGAAACCGCCGGGACCGCTGCCCCAATGCCCGGATCCGTTGATAACCCGCCAGTTTGCGGATGAGGCGGAATGGCCACGCCCGATGCGCCGTCAGGATTCTGGGAAATTGTGCCGTCCAACCCAATGGCCCAGACCAATCGTCGATCGGAAGCAATGAACTTTGCTCCACTAGCATAAATCGTCGGTAGCCCAGCGCCTCACAAGCATCCACCAAGGCCACATCGGAGACCTCCACCGACAGGTAATCGGGCAAGCCCACTTCGCGGAGTCCATCGAGGCAGAAATGGTCAGCACTTTCGATGTCCACTTTGAGGTAGTGCGGAACCCCGTGTTGACGCAGTAGATCTCCAAAGCGGAGGGCGGGCACTGTCACCTTCCGATGCCGATGGCCGCCGCGAGCCGCGCTGGCCACGTCGAGTGCGCTCCATTCCGGATGATCTTCGTTGATCCAGAACTCCACTTCGCCAGGTTCTCCCGCCACGGCCACGTTCTGAATCACCAACCGGCCATCGCGAACGGCTTCTGGAAAACGGGCCGCTACTTGACCACAGAAAGCCTCGTTGGCCTCAACGGCAACGACTCTGAAACCGCATTCGAGATAGAATCCCGCGTCGTCACCATTGTTCATCCCCACATCAAAGATGAGGTCCGGAGTGGGTGACGTGTTCATTGGGGGAAAAGCTAATGACGCCCGCGCTTGGAGAACAGATTTTTGGTAAGAGCACCGGGCTCCACGAATCGAACCTCGGAAACCAGATCGTAAATCGGCGAAGGGGCGACTGATTGAGCCCCAGATCAGCTAGCAGCCCGATTTCCCACCGGCACGAAAAGCGACAATCAGCCATCAAGTCTGTTTAACGCACCGTTATCCACCATTTGTTCAAATCCATACTTATCAGCGTCAAAATTTTCCTAGTACTGCGACCTCCCTTGACTTGAAGCGCACCGGCTGAAATCTCGTAACCCAAGGTTCATGCAATCGTGACACTCCATAAAATCGCTTTTTAAATTTCCGGCATCGCCTGGTAGGCGAATCGTCAGAAACAAAAGCGTTTTGGGGGAAAACGGGGTCCATCGGCTACTAACCCGGCCGGCGGTATCTGAGGCAAACCTTGTAACAACCATGAAACGCAAAATCCTAAAACTGACGGGAATGCTAGCGCTGATCGCAAGCGCGGCGCCGACCTTGACTGCGGACTACGCATCAACGGTCTCCAACCTCAAGCCGGTCGCCTTCTGGCGCCTGAATGAGACCACGCAACCTCCCGCTGCTGACGTAGCGGTGAACGCCGGTTCCCTGGGCAACGCTGCCGTTGGTTACTATTTGGGGACAGCCCAGCACCCGGTTCCAGGCGCACTCAATGGCCGCACCGACAGCGCCGTGGGCTTCGATGCCACTGCCAACTCGGTGACCATGGTACCCTACATGCCGGAAATGAATCCCAAGGCCCCCTTCACGGTGGAAGCCTGGCTGAGCCCGAATATCGAGCACGCTGTGGGATCCGGCACCCTGACTTGCGCCATCTCTAGCGGCCAATTTGCCGCCCCCCGCACCGGTTGGTTAATCTACCAATCTGAGAGCGGTTGGAACCTCCGCATGTACAACAACAACGGAACGGCCACCTCGGTGAACATCAGTGGTGGAACGGCTCCCGTGTCTGGAATGTGGTACCACGTGGCGGCGGTTTACGACGGTGCGACCGCCAAGTTGTTCGTCAACGGTGCCAAGGCGGCTGAAGCAGCCCAAACTAGCTATGTGCCCGGCCAATCAGGCGGTTTCGCTATTGGCGGCCGCGCGGACGGTTCCTTCTGGTGGAATGGTTCCGCCGATGAAGTGGCTCTCTACAGCAAAGCCCTGACGGCTGAAGAAGTCTCCGCTCACTACGCCAACGGCACCGCCACCAGCCCGAGCGCCACCTACCAGAGCCTCGTTCTGGCCCAGGCTCCCATCGCCTACTACCGACTGAACGAAGGAGCCTACACGGCACCGGCCAGTGTGCCTCCGGCCGCCAACACCGGAACGGCGGGCGCTGCCATCGCAGGTTCCTACAACCCCGGCATGAAGGCGGGCGCGGAGGCCCCAAAGCCCCCGATTTACACCGGGCTCGAAGCCTCCAACGTCGGTGGCGGGTTCAATGGTGCGGCCGGCTACGTCGGCACTCCGTTCCAGATGAATGACCTGACCGAATTCACCATGATGGGCTGGATCCAGCGCGGAGCCATTAAGAGCGGTCGTGGCGGCTACTTCGGCCAGAACGACCTGCTCGAGTTCGGCGACGTGGATGGCGGTGCCAACATCGAGCTGTGGGTCAACGCCCGGGGCGGCAACATCAAGGCTGCTTATCCCTTCAAGGACAACGATTGGGGCCACTTCGCCGTCATCGGCAGCGCCACCTCCACCGTCCTGTATGCCAACGGCAAAGAAATCGGCCGTCTGAGTGGCCCGGTGGCCAGCTACGGCACCAGCAGCTTCAACTTCAATATCGGCGGAGGCGGCATCTTCAACGCGGCCGGCGACTACTTCAAAGGCAACATCGATGAAGTCGCGGTTTTCGATAAGGCGCTGAGTGCGGCCGACATCCAGTCGATTTACTTCTCGGCCAATGTGGCTCCGACCATCACCCAGCAACCGACCCTCCCGAGCCGCACCCTCTATGCGGGTTACTCGGTCAGCTTGACGGCTGCCGCCAGCGGCACCCCACCGCTGACCTACCAGTGGCGCAAGGACGGCCAGAATCTGGCCGGCAAGACCTCGACCACCCTGTCGCTGACCGGCGTGACTGCAGCGGATGCAGGCGCCTATGACATCGTGGTGACGAGCACCTACGGCTCCACCAGCAGCACCCCGGTCGCCCTGGTAGTGACACCTGCCGACACGATGGCTCCGACACTCCAGTATGCGGCGGGCTTTGCCAGCTTCGATAAGGTGCGGGTCTGGTTCTCGGAACCCTTGGATCCGACGACCGCTCAGTTGGCGGCCAACTACAAGATCGAAGGTCTCACCGTCACCGGTGCTGCCTTGAAGGCCCCGGCGGGCAGTATCGGCGACAACATCGTCGAACTGACGACCTCCAAGCAGACCGCCGGTCAGAGCTACAAGATCACGGTCACTGGCGTGAAGGATCAGATGGTACCCGCCACCGCGATTGCCGCAAACTCGACGATCAGCTTTGGCTCCTGGCAACTGGCTTCCGGCGCGCTGCGCTTCGAGCACTACGACAATCTCCCGAGCGCTAGCGACGCCGCCATTACAACCGCACTGGATGACCCCCGCGTGGTCGCCGGCACACCGACAACGCTCGGAACCATCACCGGTCGTTTCGACACCCGCACGGTGTTCCCGGATGACAGCCATGAAAACTACATGGCCCGAATCACCGGCTTCATCACCCCGACCGAGTCGGGTGACTACTACTTCTTCGTGGCCTCCGATGACGCATCCCGCGTTTATCTCAGCGCGAATGAAACGATGCCCAACCCGGCCACCGACACCCCGATCGTCAATGAACTGGGTTGCTGCAAAGGATTCCTGGAACCCGAATCGGGATCAACGCAAACCACGGCCGCCCCGATCAACCTGCTGGCCGGCAAGAAGTATGCGATCCTGACGCTGCTCAAGGAAGGCGGCGGCGGCGACTGGCTCAAGTTGGCTTGGCGCAAGTCCACCGATACCACTGCGTCGGCCGCATTGGCCCCCATCGAGGGCAAGTACCTTTCCACCTACGTGGATCCGAATGCCGAAGTGGAATTCACCAAGCAGCCGACCAATCAGGAGGGCGCTCTCTCCACTTCAGCGGTCAACTTCCTGACCCAGGCCTTCACCTCCAGCGACGGCGGCTTCACGGTCACCAACACCACCCCAGAGCCTCCGGGCCCCTGGGTGTATGACCCGGCCAATGGCGTTTGGTCGGCCGACGGTTCCGTGGACGGTTGCGGCGGCCCTTACAACTCGCGCCTGAATTCGGCGACCTACACGGTGCCGGAGTCCCTGGCCGTGACCCTAAACTTCTCGCACCGCTATTCCTTCGAGGGTGACTTCTATGATGGCGGCCAAGTGCTCGTCAGCGTCAACGGCGGGGCCTTCACCGTGGTTCCGGGTGACAACTTCACGGCCAATGGCTATGCCAACAGCGTGATCCAGGGAAGCGGTGTCCTCAAGGGGCTGCGCGCCTTCAATGCGGATTCTGCGGGCTATGCGGCTGGCAGCTTCATCACCAGCTCCGCGATCCTTGGCACCTTTACCAAGGGCGACAAAATTGTGGTCCAATTCCTGGGCGGCTGGGACGACTGCTCCAAGGCCAGCACCCCGAGCTGGCAAATCAAGGAAGTCAAACTGACTGTCAGCTCGCCGCCCACCGCGGTGACCTTCGACGGCACCGCCAAGGTGACCCGCCAAGGTGTGGCCACCTCGTTCAGCTACCAATGGCAGCGCAACGACGGCTCGGGCTTCGTGGACATCGCCAACGCGACCGGCACCTCGTACCGGTTCTTCCCGACCACCCCGTCGGATATCGCCGCGAGCTACCGCCTGTTGGCGGGTGTCCCGGGCAAGATGGTCTCCAGCTCCGACGTGAAGGTCACTCCTCCGCGCCCGACGCTCTCGCTCAGCCGCACCGCCGACGTGATCACAGTCACCTTCACAGGCAGCCTGCAGTCGTCCACCTCGCTCACCGGACCGTTCTCCAACGTGACCGGCGCGACGAGCCCCTACGCGGTGCCCGCCCCAACCGGCGGCAGCCTGTTCTTCCGCAGCATCAAGTGATCTAGCGGAAACGGTTTCTTACAGCCCGGGAAGGTTCGCCTTCCCGGGCTTTTTGTCGCCTTAACGCCCCGATTGGACGAACCCCATCGCCGGGAGAGCCCTCTGCCCTAGCTAAAAATCTGGTCTCCCAGTTTGCCGACCCGATGGAGGCAAGCCATCTTTCAGGTCACGACATGATGATCACGTCCCCTGAGCAACTCCTCGGTGCCCTGAATTGGCGCTACGCCACCAAGAAATTCAACGCATCGGCCCTCATCCCGGCCGAACTCTGGAACACCCTCGAAACAGCCCTCGTCCTAGCTCCTTCGAGCTTCGGCCTGCAGCCGTGGAAATTTGTGGTGGTCACCGATCCCCAGGTTAAAGCCCAGCTGGTGCCCCATTCTTGGGGACAATCCCAACCGGCCGACTGCTCTCACATGGTGGTTTTTGCGGTTAAAACCGGTCTGGATCAGGGCCATGTGGATCAATTTTTGGCCCGTCAAATCGAAGTCCGCGGCGGATCCTTGGAGGCCTTGGCCGGCTACCGCGGCATGATGCTGGGAAGCCTTCAGAAAGCGGCCGATGCGGGCTACCTCGACGTCTGGCAAACCCATCAGCTCTACATCGCGCTGGGGCAGTTCATGACGGCGGCGGCATTGCTGGGTGTAGATACTTGCCCGATGGAAGGCATCGCTCCGGTAGAATACGACCGAATCCTGGGACTCACCGATTCCGGCTACAAAACCGTGGTCGCCTGTGCAGCGGGTTATCGCGCGGATGACGATAAATATGCGTCCCAGAAGAAGGTCCGCTTTCCCGTCTCCGAGGTAGTGAAGCACGTCTGAGTGTCGACCACGCAGCCGGTGACCCTCCGCCCCCACCGGAAGGTCACCGCTGCAGCTCTGGCTTTGGCCGCGCCCGCCGACATTCCCTGAGCCCTTTTTTGTCAGTCCTGCCCCTCTGGACCGCATTGAGCGATGGAGGGCCCGCGGTTCCATCAGTCGCGGCGCAGTTCCCAACAACAAACTTAAACACCGTCGATCAAACACCGTCGACCGAGGGAAATCACGGCTGGCGACGACGCGGGCGGCTTGGGTTCTCTCCATCAGCACCCCCGCCTTTTCCGGAAGGTAGCGAGTAAGTCTCGGTGGCGGTTTGACCGTCCCCATCGGCCCAATCGAAGGTCACGGTCTGGTTGGTGTTCATGCGATATCGAAGGTGATGCGTTTGGGTAGCGGTCTTCACCTCGACATGAAAGTGATTGGAAGGACTGTGATCAAACCCCGTGATCCGAGCCCCGCGCCACGGCTGCAGCGCCGGTCGCACCGGAAACGCCCGGGGCTGAGGGTCCACCTGTCCCTCTCGCTCAACGACCTCGCCGTGGAATCCGCCGTTGAGGTAGGGGTACTTCCGGGTGGCATGGTAATGGTAACCGAGGGCCGGAGTGCTGTGACCGTTGAAGGTATCTAGCGGACCCACCGGAGATCCATCGGGTTCGGTAAACCCGTAAATCCAATAGCCGTCGAGGGCGACGGCAATGGGCTGCCCCGGACCCACCCGCTCCTGCAAGTGAGTTGGAGCGATGTGGTAATGATAATCGTCGGCGCGGCCGCAGTGTCCGCCGAATTCGTCCAGCTCGCCGGCCAGGAGGGTGTCGGTACGGCCATCGTTCTTGATCGGATTGAAAATCGGCACGCCGTTGACCGCCATCGCGATGGCCCCGCGAAAGAAATGGTCTTTGGCCGACAACGGTTGCGCGGCCGGCACCGGAAACCGCGGAATCCTCCACGCATTGTCACCCACATAAGGCTGCGGCAAGGGCACCTGCTGCTGCCAGGCGGTGATGCCCACCATCATGCGATGATCGGGCATGCCATCGCTCTCCACGATCCAATGGGTGGCATTGGTTGAAGCACGAACCTTCGGACCAAACCGGCCGAACAAGCTCAAACGTTGAGCCTCAGCATCAGCCACCTTGAGCGGCAATCGGGACCGACGGAGAGAACTGCTTTGCGGACGCACGTCCCCGTGGGGTGTCTCGACATCGGAAAGGTCATGAGCCCAGAGGCCCGATCCACCGACCAGCAGGGTCAGCAACGCAGTGAGGCAATGGAGTGGTTTCATGGAAAACATAACGAAGCAGTTTCGGCAACGACGCGGAAGAATCTCATTCAATGCAACATCGCGGCTCCCTCGTTCTTTCCGATCAGGCAGGAAGTCCGGAAAATCGCTAACCCTCCTCAAATCTTTTTCCGAGGAGGTTTGAGCTGTAGAGGCGATACACGCTGTTGGAATTCCTGCCCAGTTCGACGTTCAACCCATGCCAAATTCTCGATGGAGGGAGTGGTGATCGGCCTTGTATGCACACGGAGTCATTCCTGATGTCCGACCGGAAGCCGATCCTCATCTCCAAGACGCAACCCATGCTGAAAGAAGCAAGTTGTGCCGTATTTTTCAGGCCCACCACTTCTGCGTGGCAAGACCCCCAAGGCCACCGCCACCATCCTCTCCAAGAATGCGTGGACACGTGGCCATTGTGGGAGGTGGAGTCATCGGGCTAAGTACGGCCTATTACTGTGCCAAGGCCGGTTACTCGGTGACGGTCATCGATCGAAATCCGCCAGCCCGTAACGGCTGCTCTTTCGGCAACGCCGGCATGGTGGTGCCTAGCCATTTCATCCCGTTGGCCGCGCCAGGCATGGTCGCCTTAGGCCTCAAGTGGATGTGGAATCCAGAGTCCCCATTCTACATCCGCCCCCGCTTCGACCCGCAACTCTTCGAGTGGGGATGGCGTTTCTGGCGAGCCAGCACGGCCGCACGGGTCCAGAAGGCCGCGCCGCTGCTCCGGGACATCAGCCTGGCCAGCCGGGCGGCGTTCGAAGAATTGGCGGCCCTACCCCACTTCGACTTCGGCCTCGTGAAAAAGGGCCTGCTCATGCTGTGCCGCAGCCAGCACGCCCTCGACGAAGAAGCCCATACCGCGACCCAAGCCCGCGCTTTGGGCATCCCGGCCGACGTCCTCGATGCCCGGCAAACCGCGGCTCTGGATCCGGCCATAACGATGACTGTGGCCGGATCGGTCCACTTCCCGCAGGACTGTCACCTGAGCCCCGACCGCTTCATGGCCGGCTTGCAACACGAACTCGAACGCCTCGGGGGCCAGTTCCGTTGGAAGGCCGAAGTGCGCGGCTGGCAAACCGAACACGGTCGGGTTCGAGCAGCCTGGGTCGACGGCGAAGCTCTGGAAGCCGATGAGTTCGTGCTGTGCGGTGGATCTTGGTCGCCTCAAACAACCGCCCAACTCGGACTCAATTTGCCCATCCAGGCGGGCAAGGGTTACAGCCTGACCCTCCGAAACCCCCGGGAATTGCCGAACCTTTGCTCCATTTTCACCGAAGCCCGGGTGGCCATCACCCCCATGAACGGCCAGCTTCGCTTTGGGGGAACCATGGAAATTGGAGGCCTCAACGACACCATCAACCCGGTCCGAGTCCGGGGCATTATCAAGTCGGTGCCGAAGTATTTTCCGCGATTCGAGGAAAGCGATTTTGAGGGTATCGAACCGTGGTTCGGCCTGCGCCCGGTGCCTCCGGATGGGCTCCCCTACATCGGTCGAACAAAGCGACTGGCCAATCTCTCCCTAGCCACCGGACACGGCATGATGGGTATCAGCTTGGCTCCCATCACGGGACAGCTCATCGCTGACACCCTCACCGGGGCTCGGCCTCGCTTCGACCTATCGCTCCTCTCACCCGATCGGCATTCCTGATGAGGTTTTTGGACGAGGGTTTTTGAACGATGGGTCTGGAGAAGTGGATCGAATCGGTGGATCAGATGGGGCAAAGCGGATGGGTTAAAAACACGATGGGTTAAAAACGGACGGGGGCCGGCCTTTTGAGCCGACCCCCAAGTGACGGAAGCAATTACGCCTTCACTCTAGGCGCTATAACCACGACGAGGCAAACACCCAACCCCTACCCGCGCCCCGCCGTCAGCACGCTTCCTTTGCCAACCCTTAGCGGATAGTTACCAACCACCTACTCCGACTCGGAAACTTCCGGATTGCTCAAAGTATTTTAAGAAATCTCGGCCGGAGCCTAAAGCTCTGGAAAATCACCGAACAGCCGGCTCAGAAATCCTCAACATAACCTCATTCCGCCGAAGAACCGAGGGGGTCCAAGGCGGGTCGAAGTAGCCATACACCGGCATAGCATCGACGACCGAAAGCCCCCGAGCCGCCAGCCAGGCCTGCAATTCACCCAGAACTGCCACCTCCCGCTCGGAGGACCGGGTTCCGCGGAACCGATAAATAGCAAACCGGCCGGCCGAAACCTCCCGTCGGCGCAAGGCCCCATCATTGGGCACAGGCACGGACGTCGCCGCCATCGCCTTGGGCATGACGAAGGCCATCACCCGTTGAGATGCCGGGTCGGCGGTCGGAGACCCAGCCATGTAGACCGGCGTGGTCATGGCGATTTTTTGCTGGGACTGATTACGCCCGGTGATAAATCCGAACAATCGACCGAAACTGCCGTCTGAATTGCCCATTCCCGACCCCATGGTGGTCTCCACCCATTGCATCGCGGGATACTCCCGAATCTGGAACGCTCCATCGGACTCCAGCACCCGGTACGGAGCGGTTTCATATCCGGCCCGAATCACCTGACACCCGCCGGCCGACACCAAGATCACGGCCAACAGCGCCGCCGAAGAAAGAGCAATCCACTGGGTCTTCATGAGTTTCATCTTCAACCGGGATCGGTCAAACGCAACTGCGACGCAGTCCGTTACGCCCCCTCCCTCCCGGCCGTGGGCAGGCTTATTTCAGGCCAAAACCGCTCGAATCACCTCTCCGTGGACATCGGTCAAACGGCGATTTGCCCCCTGGTGAAGGACATTCAGTCGCTCGTGGTTCAGACCCAACAAGTGCAATGCCGTGGCGTGAAAATCATAGGTGGTGGTGATGTCACGGGCCGCCTTCCAAGACCACTCATCGCTTTGGCCGTAAGACACTCCCGGGCGCACCCCCGCCCCAGCCATCCAACCGACGAAGGTCCCACCATTGTGATCGCGACCTTCACTGCTCTGGGCAAAAGGCATCCGTCCAAATTCCGTGTTCCAGAGGACCAAGGTGTCTTCGAGCAACCCGCAAGACCTAAGGTCCTGAAGAAGTCCGGCAATCGGAAGATCCGTCGACGCGCACATGGGCGGGAGTTCCTTAGCCATATTGGCATGGTTGTCCCAATTGCCCGTGGGCCCACCGGTACCACTCCAAACTTGAACGAAGCGAACCCCGCGCTCCACCAACCGACGGGCCATCAGGCAACGGCGACCAAACTCCTCAGATTCAGGGCGATCCATGCCATAAAGCCGGCGAGTGGCCGGACTTTCTACGCTCAAATCGAAGGCCTCCGGCGCACTCAATTGCATGCGGGCAGCCAACTCGTAGGCTTGGATTCGAGCTTCTAAACGCGGATCTGAATCATTGGACTCGAGGTGCCGGCGATTCCACTGTTGGAGCAAGGTCAACCCTTCGCGACTGGCCTCCGGCGTGACGCTCAGAGCGGAGGCGGGTGGCCTCAGATAAGCCATCGGGGACGGGTTGCCTGCATGAATGAGGGTTCCCTGATGAGCCACGGGCAGAAATCCCGCCGAGAAATTGCCCCGCTGATTGTACGGGAGCCCTTTGGTGTCTGGCAGCACCACGAAGCCCGGAAGGTTGTCGGCCTCGCTGCCCAGGGCATAGCCGACCCAGGCCCCGAAGGCGGGGAATCCGGGCAACAAAGACCCGGTGTTCATAAGGTAACTGGCCGGCCCGTGGACATTGGTCCGAGACTGCATGGCCATCAGGAAGGCTATGTCATCCACGCATCGCGCCAGGTTCGGCATCAGGTCGCTGACCCAGCGCCCACTCTGGCCGTGCTGCCGCAGAGGGACCGGCGGTTTGAGCACCTTACCCGGTTCACTGGTTGGGGCCTCGATCCGCACACTAGAACCAGGATCGAAGGGTTGACCGGCCCGACGGAACAACTCCGGTTTGTGATCAAAGAGGTCCATCTGGCTGGCCCCGCCATTCATGAACAATTGGATCACCCGCTTGGCTCGGGGCCGGTGGTGCGGACGGTGCCCCACGGCTTGAGGATCTAGGCGAGAAGCGTTGTCGCTGGCCAAGAGTTGGCCCAAAGCAACACTTCCAAAACCAGCCCCCAACCGACTAACAAAGTCGCGCCGAGAAACCCCGGGGCCCAGATTCAATCCAGTGGTGTTCATGGTAGGAACAGAAACTCGTTGCTGTTGAACAGCAGCCGGCAGGCGTTGGCCAAACCATACTGTTGCGCGTAGCGAGCCAGCGACTCCCTTTCAGAGGGCGTGGGTGGGCGACCCCAAACCCAAGCAACGGCCTCCTCCCACGGAATCTCGCCTCCGCCCCCGATTTCTTTGCCACGGGCCTCCAGAGCCCGGGCCCAGTGCTCCGCCTGACGAATGGAAAAGTCATGGTTCCACAAGGCCAGCGCCTGCTGAAGGGTCACCGAGTTGTCCCGAGCGGGCACCAGTTGATCACCCGCCGGACAGTCCAGAGCTTCCATCCAGGGATCGGGCAGCGTCCGGAACAAAAAGCGGTGCACGCTCCGTCGCCGACCCTCAGGCGCATCCGGATCGAATCGCGTGTAGTCCACCCGGGGTGTCACATGAATACCCGGCTTCAAGTCGAATTGACGGTCACCCGGCCCGCCCATCCTCAAGTCCAGTCGCCCACTAATGAGCAGCATGCCGTCTCGCACGCATTCGGCGTCCAACCGAGTCCGATTCATCCGGCTAAGCCACTGATTCTCCCCATCGGAGGCTGCCGCGACCTCTGTGCCCACGGCGCCCTTCTGGCTGCTCTGGCGGTAGGTCGCGCTGGTGAGCAGCAAGCGGTGCAACGCCTTGAAGGAACCTTGGGCCTCATCTCGAAACCATACGGCCAACCAATCGAGCAACTCCGGGTGGGACGGCGCGGCGCCCATGCGACCAAAGTCGTTGGGAGTATTGACCAAACCGCGTCCGAAATGGTGGAGCCAGACCCGATTGACGATGGAGCGCCAGGTTAACGGATTGTCTCGATGGGACAGCCAACGGGCCAGCGCTGCGCGCCGATCCCCTTCCTCGGATCCCTCTGACACCGCAAACCGGGAGGGCAGGCCTGCGATGCACGACAAGGTCCCCGGACCGACCTCTTCACGAGGCTGGGTAATTTCGCCCCGGTTCAAGCGGTGGATCGTCCGGGGCCGCAAGGACGGTTTGAGTCCCCCGTCGGGTTCAAAATTACTTGCGGCGGCGTAGACCTTCGACGGCTCGGGCAACGTAGCCAATTGCTCCCGAAGACGCTCCCTTAAAACGAAGGTCGCCACCAAGCGCTGTTGATCCCGGGTCCACTCCTTGGGCGAATGCTCGAGGATCGAGTCGATCTGGGCCGGCACCACTCGACTGGCCTGACCTGACGCGTCGGTCACCGAGACACGGAATCGGCCGATCACATGCGACTCTCCATGAGCCTGGCGCAAGATCAGGCTCAGTTGGTCTCCAGGACGGGACTGAAGCGGTTCGGCCAACTCAAAGACCGCGCGGTGCGGTTGCCCCTCCTTGGGATGAATACCCCAGGCCGTCTTTTCTTGGCCGTCGATGGCATGAGCCGCCGTCCATCCATCCTGGTCGAAACTGGACGTGGCTCGCGCCCAACGGAGCCGCCGGGGTTCCGTGGCTCCCACAGAAAAAACCCATAATTCAATTTCGCTCAGGTGAAGATTCCCATTTTGCTCATTCCGACCCGGACCTCGATGGGGCAACGAATCGTCCGGCAAAAGTTCCAACTGAATCGCACTCACCGGACGCCCGCCGGCAGACCGCGTCAGCGTGTAAACGTCTCGTTCGGGCCGAGTTCCGCTGACCCGATATGAGCCGTCCGATTGCCGTTGGAGCGTGGCCTTGCCTGCCGAAACAAACGTCTGAGCCTCCCAGGTTGCCCAGACTGCAGGTCGCACACGGCGCTGGTCCGACCACTGCCGAACCTCGTCGCGAACCTGGGGTGATTCCAGCAAGTCCGCGTCACCCCGCTCCAACTGACGTTGCTGGTGCATCCAACGCTGCCGCCGGACGTGCACCGACGGGTCCCGATCAAAGACCCGGTTCGCGCGTTCGACGCCAGAGAACACCGCCTGCAGGGCGTAATAATCCGACTGCGGAATGGGATCAAACTTGTGGTCGTGGCATCGGGCGCAATGAACCGTGGTACTATTAAACACCGAGAGGACCGTACTGATCATGTCATCGCGATCCACATACCGACCTAATTGGCGATCGAGCGTGTCCTCTCGAATGTCGCGCAGGGAACTCTCGTCCCAAGGGCCCGCGGCGATCATGCCTAGTGCGACGGTGGCCTCGGGGCGATCGGGATACAGCACGTCTCCAGCGACCTGCTCCTCGACGAAGCGTCCATAAGGCCGGTCGGAATTAAATGCCTCCACCAAATAATCCCGGTACGGCCAAGCCTGTTCGCGAATGCGGTCCTGATCGTGGCCGTGTGTCTCAGCAAAGTGGACCACGTCCATCCAGTGACGAGCCCAGCGTTCCCCGTAGCGGGGCGACGCCAGCAGCCGATCGATCTCCCGCTCGTAGGCCTGCGGCGATGTGTCCGCCAAGAATCGCTGATAGTCGCTCGGCGACGGGGGCAGACCGATTAAGTCCCAATAAATCCGCCGTAAAAGCGTCGACCGATCGGCTTCCGGGGAGGGCTTCAGGCCCCGCGCCTTCCATTGCGCCCGAATAAAAGTATCCACTGGCTGGAAAACCTCGGCCTCGGCCTCGGTAACCCGGGGCGAACGCAGTGGCGCGTACGCCCAATGCGGTTCGACGGCCCAAACGGCCATGCTCGTCCAAATTAGGAGGATCCACAGGTATCTCATGGGATACTGACGAGCATGCCCATCCCGGATCCGATGACCAGCGAGGATCCATTCCTGACGAGAAAACCTCGGCTGAAAACAACCCAACCTACCCCCACGGATTGCAAATTGAAGCCCCCTCAGAGGGGGAGAAGGCCCTGGGTAATGCAGTCGGGTCCCGCCCCTCACTCGGAGTTCCACCGTTGACCCCTGCGCGGGCTTACTTAGCCTCAGCAGCCGTGAGCCGATTTTCCATGCGTCTGTTGCTGGTGATGACTTGTCTATGGATCGGGGTAATGAATTGCCCCGCGCCCTTGATCTATCGACCCGGTGAGGGCTGGACCTACGAAGCCGTGGGCGCCGGGGCGGCCTGGCAACGCAAACGGGCCAAAGACCAATTGGTGGTGGCTCAAGAGGCTTTTGACGCTGGCCAGTACCGACTTGCCCTCAAGGCCGCCAAACACACCACCAAGACTTGGCCGCTGTCGGATTCTTCCGGCCGCGCCCAGTACCTGATCGGCCGCTGCTACGAAGCCCGGAAGATGGATGAGCGCGCCTTCAAAGAGTACCAGAAGGCACTGATCAAATATCCCAAGTTGGACAACTACTCAGAGATCCAACAACGCCAATTCGAGATCGCCAACCGCTACCTCGGCGGACAGTGGTTCAAACTGTGGGGCTACATCCCCTTCTTTCCGTCGATGGACCGCACCGCCAAGCTGTTCGATCAGGTTAACAAGAATGGCCCCTACAGCGAAATCGGACCCAAGGCATTGATGAACATCGGTGCCGCCCGGGAAAAGCAGAAGGACTTCCGCCAGGCGGTGCGCGCCTACGAGCGGGCCGCCGACAAGTACTACGATCGCCCCAAGGTGGGTGCCGACGCCATGTATGCCGCGGGCATCGCCTGGAACCGCCTGGCCCGGCGCGCTGAGTACGATCAATCCATCGCAGGCAACGCCATCAACTTCCTTAATGACTTCAAGGCGCTCTATCCCGACGACCAGCGGTCCGAGGAGGCCACGAAGATCGTCGCCTCACTGAAGACCGAGCAGGCCCGGGGCGCTCTGAAGACCGCCGAGTTCTACGAGAAGTACAAGCGCTACCAGGGTGCGCTGGTCTATTACAACGAAGCGCTCTTGATGGACCCGAACTCCACGTTTGCGGCCCAGGCTCGCGAACGGATCGAATTCCTCAAGCCCAAGGCCCAGAAACAAGTGCGGCGGTGGTCCGAGGTCGATGCCCGCCAATTGCAGCGTGAGCGCGTCAACGCGACCAACGCACCCGCCAGCCAGACCCAAAAACAATCCAAATGAGCACCGCAGCCAACCCCACCCGCTGGTCGACCATGGCCTCCTTGCTCGCCGTGACCTTGGGACTCGTGGTCGGCTGTGGTGGTTACTCACTAGGCCCCAGCAATGGACAATCGGCGGGTGTTCGAGCCATTCGCATCGGCCACGTCGCCAACGGGACCGACGAGCCCCGCCTGGCCGACGCGGTCAGCCACGCCCTCCGCGCACAAGTCCATGTCGATGGCACGTTTCGCTTAGCCACCCAGGACGACGGCGACATTGTCATCACCACCGCACTTCAAAAATTCCAGCGCAATCCTCTGACCTTCCAATCGAAGGACATCATCGCCACCCGCGACTATGACGTTGTCCTCACGGCCCACGTCAAAGCGATCGAGGTAGGCAGCGGCAAGGTGTTGCTCGATCAGGAAGTCATCGGACGGACCTCCATTCGCAGCACGGCAGACTTGGGTTCCGCCGAGCGTCAGGCCGCCCCTCTGCTAGCCGAAAACCTCGCACGCAACATCATCAGCCGCCTCTCCGAAGGTTCCTGGTGATTCCTGCTCCCCTAATGGCCACCGCTTCGTTCTGTCGGCGGACTCTTCTCGCCCGAATAGGCACCGCTCTCGGGGCCGCCATCCTCCTCGGCTCAGCGACACACGCCGCTGAAACTCAGGCCAACGACTGGCCCGGGTGGCGGGGTCGAAATCGTGATGGTCATGCCGCCGATCCTTTGCCTGCGCGTGTCGATTCCGCCCCCAAGCCGCTCTGGCGCAAATCCATTGGTCATGGGTATTCCGGAGTCGTCGTGTCGGGCCAGCACCTGGTCTTTCTGGACGATTCCAGCGGTCAGGAAACCGCCCATTGCCTCGATGCCGCGACCGGTCGGGAATTGTGGTCTCAGCCCTTCGCCGAGCAGTACTCCGATGAATTCGAAGCAGGCCCTCGATGCACACCACTCATCGATGGCAATCGGATCTATGTGCAGAGCTGCTTTGGTGAGTTCGCCTGTCTTTCTCTCGACGACGGCAAGAAGCAGTGGGGCTTCCATTTTCGCGACTACGGAATGTTCTGGGTGAAGGACCGCTCGGGTGGCCCAGGAGCCGCAAACCGACGGGGCAATTCCGGATCGGCAGCCATCTCGGGCGATCGAATCTTCATCCAGATCGGCTCAACCAATGGGGCGAGCATCGCCGCCTTCGACAAACTGCAGGGCCGACTGCTCTGGAAATCCCAGAACGACCTCACCAGCTACGCCTCCCTGATAACCGGAACCTTGGGCAATCGCCACCAAGTGATCGGCGTCACCTGCGAGGGATTATTGGGATTAGAGGCTACCTCCGGAGACGCCTTGTGGCGGGTCCCCTTCAAGACCGGAGCCAACCGCAACGTGCTCACCCCGGTGCTCGACGGCGACGGCATCGTGTTTGCCAGCTACACCACCGGACTGCGACGGGTCGTTATCGAGGCTGATGGATCGAAAGTCCGAGCCAGGCAGTCCTGGCTCAATGCGAACCTCAAGATCAACTTGTCCACGCCTGTTCTCGTGGGACGACACCTTTACGGTCATGGCCCCGACAAAGATTTCGTCTGCGTCGATGCCTCCACGGGAGCAATTCAGTGGCGACACACTGGCTTCAACCAATACGCCTCGACCTTGGCTTCGGGTTCCCGATTGCTGGTGCTCAACGATACGGGTGAAGTCATTCTGCTCGAGGCCAGCCCCACTCGGTATACAGAACTCGGCCGCTTTCAGGCCTGCGGCAAGACCTTCAGCCATCCGGCCTACGCCCACGGCGTCCTCTACACCCGGGATAGTCGCGAACTAGTCGCCTGGCCCCTCCAGCCCTCGGCGCGCTGAGTCCAGCCCCTCAAGAGCTTCCCTCCATTGAAACCGATCCTCCTCGAACTCGGCAGCTTCCGGCTTCACTCCTTTGGCCTACTGGTGGCCCTTGGTTTCCTCGCCGGATCCTGGATCGCCAGTCGTCGGGGGCGGGCCATGGGCCTGGATCCTCAGGCCATCCAAGACATTGTGTTTCCCTGGCTGCTGGTGGGCGGCCTGATCGGCGCACGCATCCTCTACGTCCTCAGCTATTGGCAACGGGATTTTGCCGGGCAACCCCTCGTTGAGGTACTGGCCATTTGGAAAGGGGGGCTCGTGTTCTACGGAGGTCTGATCGGAGCCACGATCGCCGGAGCCATCGGAATTCGCCGCAAGGGGCTACCGCTTTGGGCCACGGCGGACTGCCTGGCAATCGGTCTGGCCCTGGGGCACTTCTTTGGACGCTTGGCCTGCCTGCTCAACGGCTGCTGCTTTGGGCGGGCGTGTGTCCTGCCCTGGGGCATTCGCTTCCCGGCCGATCACGCCACCGGTGGCGTCTGGGTGCACCCCTCTCAACTGTACGAGGCCGCCCTCAACCTCCTGCTGTGCGGAGGTCTCATCGTCTGGCAATCCCGACGCCCGCATGGCCCTGGGCAACTCTTTGCCCTCTACCTAATGGCCTATTCGGGAATCCGGTCTTTCACCGAATATTTTCGCGGAGATTACGGCGTCCAGAGCGCTCCCACGGCCGGCGTGTTTACCCCGGGCCAATCCACCAGCGTGTTTATTTTTGCTGCCGGACTTGCCGTGTGGTTTCTGCGACGGCCCCGCTCCGGTTCCACCGGTCCGCGCGTCGACTAACCAACGGACAAGCCGTTCATGACAGCCGGTTCAGTGCACTAATCACCGCCTGAATCGAAGCCAGTTCGATGTTCGTGTTCACGCCCGCTCCCCAGCGGGTCATGCCTTCGGCGGCGCGGATCTGGATGTAGGCGATGGCGCTGGCCGCCTCCCCCTCCGAGAGCGAGTGCTGTTTAAACTGGGTGACCTCGAACCGGGGAACGCCCGCCTCGGCCAAGGCATGGACAAAGGCGGCAATTGGGCCATTGCCACGACCGCGCATCGACACTTCCTGCCCCCCGCGCCTCATTGACGCCCGGCATTCAAAGAGACCATCCACGCCATCGGCATGGAAGTGAATGAGCGACCAAGGCTCGGTCCGTTGGACGTACTCCACCCAGAACATGGCTTTTAGTTCCTCGCCCCGGACCTCCCGGCCCAACGCATCCACCTGATCGTTGGCAATGGGACCAAACTCCCGCTGTAAGTCCTTGGGCAATTCGATGCCGAACTCCGTCTCGAGCAAGTAAGCCACGCCGCCCTTGCCCGACTGACTATTAACCCGGATGACCTCGCGGTACTCGCGACCAATGTCTGCAGGATCCAGTGTGAGGTAGGGCACATCCCAATGACTGCGCGTGCCGGTCTCCCACTCAGCCAAGCCTTTCTTGATGGCATCTTGATGGGATCCGCTGAACGCCGTGAAAACCAACTCGCCGGCGTAAGGCTGCCGCGGCGGCACCGTCAAGCCCGTGCAACGCTCATAAACCTCGCGGATCTGCCCCAAATTGGAGAGGTCGAGATTCGGATGAATGCCGAGCATGTAGAGGTTCAGGGCCACCGCGACCACATCCAGATTGCCCGTGCGCTCGCCGTTGCCGAAGAGAGTTCCCTCCACCCGGTCCGCGCCGGCCAAGAGCCCCAGTTCGGTGGCGGCCACACCCGTGGAGCGATCGTTGTGGGTGTGCAGGCTGACAATGAGGCTGTTCCGGTCGCGGATGTGGCGGCACATCCATTCAATCTGATCGGCGTACACATTCGGAGTCGCTACCTCCACCGTGCACGGCAAGTTCAGGATCATCTTCCGCTCCGGGGTCGGCTGCCACACGGCCATCACCGCTTCGGAGATATCCAACGCGAACTCCAGTTCGGTGGCGCTGAAGCTTTCCGGAGAATATTGCAACCGGACATCCGTGCCCTTCAACCGGTGCAGGCGCTCTTGGACCCAACGCGCTCCCTGGATCGCGATGGCCTTAATCTCTTCGCGACTTTTCCCGAACACGACTCGGCGCTGAGCGGGCGAGGTGGAATTGTACAGGTGGATGATCACCCGTTTGGCACCCATCAACGACTCGATGGTCCGCTCGATCAAATCTTCCCGGGCCTGGACCAGCACCTGGATGGTCACGTCTTCCGGAATCCGATTTTCCTCGATGAGCCGCCGATTGAAGGCGAACTCGGTGTTCGATGCCGATGGGAACCCAACCTCGATCTCCTTGAAACCGCAGTTCACCAGCGTCTGGAAGAGCTCGAGCTTCTGGGCCACATTCATGGGCACCGCCAGCGCCTGATT
>SXGR01075022.1_pt1 | contig 58786 bp, 54 predicted proteins | sample 3174711 | NCBI WGS metagenome assembly SXGR01 (sample SAMN11356860, study PRJNA531348) | freshwater metagenome | isolation source: freshwater sample F1-60 | place: China: Fuxian Lake, Yuxi | collected 2017-12-25 | reverse complement strand
GCGCTCGTACTGGGCCCGCTTCTTGGACAAAATTAAGCGGCCTTCCTTGTCTTCCTTCTGGAGGACGAGGGCCTCAACGTGATCGCCCACGGACACAACCTGCCCGGGATCAACGTCGTGCTTGATGGAGAGTTCACGCGAAGGAATGACACCTTCGGTCTTGTAACCGATGTCGAGAAGGACTTCGTCGCGGTCAACTTTGACGACCGTGCCTTCGACTAGGTCACCGTCATTGAAGTATTTGATGGTCTGATCGATGGCGGCTAGGAAATCCTCAGCCGAGCCGATGTCGTTAATTGCTATCTGCGGACTTGTCATTACTGGGGTGGATGTCATGGAGTAAAAGGCTCCGGTGGATAAGGATGCAAGAAACACAATCCGGCGGCGATACCCGCCGGTGCCCAAGTCCGGACCCGACCGGGCCTAAACCAGTGAACTTGCGTGACCCACTAGGTCTGGGGCCTCGCTCCTGCGTGTAACCCGCTCAGGATACGCCACCTCGACGAGCCTTCGGTCCACCGGGGCACTCCTAATGGGCGGCCGCGTCCCAGGAAGAGCCAAATCCAATGGAGACGTCCAGCGGGACAGCCAATTGCGCCGCACCGGCCATCGCCTCCCGAACCAACTTCTCCACGAGGGCTCGCTCGCCGGGGTAAACCTCGAGTACGAGTTCATCATGGACCTGAAGGAGCATTCGGCTCTGCAACCGCGAAGACTTAAGTGCCGCATCGACACCAAGCATCGCCAGTTTGACGATGTCCGCGGCAGTGCCCTGAATCGGGGCATTCAAGGCCATACGCTCGGCCATTTCGCGCCGCTGCCGGTTTTCGCTGTTGAGATCCGGTAGATACCGGCGCCGGCCAAACATCGTTTGCGTGTAGCCAGTTTGGCGCGCGCTTTCGACCACCACGGCTAGATAATCGCGCACCCCACCAAATCTGGTGAAGTACTCGTTCATCAGTGCGCCGGCCTCCGGTGGGCCGATCCCCAACTGCTGGGATAACCCGAACGCCGACAGCCCATAGGCCAAGCCGTAGGACATGGCCTTGGTACGTCGCCGCATTTCCGGGTCCACCGCTGCGGGCGCCACCCCGAATACCCGGCTGGCAACCGTGGTGTGCAGGTCCTCGCCGCTGATGAAAGCGTCAATGAGGCCGGCATCTGCGGAGGCATGAGCCATGATGCGCATCTCGATTTGGCTGTAGTCAGCCGTGAGCAGGCCTTCATACCCCGCACCCACAACGAAGCACTCCCGAATTTTTCGTCCCGCCTCCGTCCGGATCGGGATATTCTGCAAATTCGGATCAGTACTCGAAAGTCGACCGGTCGTGGTCGTCGTCTGATTAAAAGTGGTATGAATTCGGTTGCTGGCGTCGGCAAGTGGCAGGAGGCCATCCACGGTCTGCCTAAGTTTTGACCGATCCCGCCAATTGAGTAGTTGCTCGATCAACGGGTCATTGGTCTGCGCATAGAGCGACTGAAGTGCCTCCGCGTCGGTCGTAAAGCCGGTCTTGATCTTCTTCGTCTTAGGCAGGCCACGTTCGGTGAAAAGCACCTCTTGGAGTTGCTTAGGAGACCCCAGGTTGAACGGACGCCCAACAATTTCATGCGCCCGAGTCTCCGCTGACCGCATTGCCGCACCGAACTGCGCCGACAGCCCCGCTAGGGCCTCGATATCGACGGCGATCCCGGCGTGTTCCATGCGGGCGAGCACATCTACCAACGGCAACTCAATTACCTCTAGAACTTTGAGCGCTTCTTCTTGCTTGAGCGTCTGCGTTAAGGCCACTGTCAACTCACCGATAACCACGGCTTGGTCGGCGAGGCCGGCATGTGATTGCACGTCGTCAAAACTCAATTGCTCAGTTGAGGCCTCGGCAAGTAACTCGCGCCCAAGGAGCCGCTGAGCCACGTCTGCCAGCACGAAGGAGCGCTGTCCGGGCGCAGCAACATATGCAGCTAGAGCGGTGTCAAACGTCAACCCGTTTATATTTGACCCCGCACACGCAACCGCCAACGCCGGGCCTTTGGCGTCGTGCGCGAATTTGGCGATGCTGGGGTCCGCCAGCCAGTTGAGAACCGCAGCACCTGCCACCTGCTCCCCGGTTTCGATAACCGCCGAGGTCCCGGCTGAATCGACAATGCCGACCGCGGCCAGAACCCCCACCCCACGGCCCCAGTGGCCGGCGAAGGCCACCGCACATGGTGGCCTCAGGGCAGCCAACCAGGGGCCCACCTGCGCGCCGGTGCGCACCGGTGCGGTACTCCTCGCTACCGCTGCACTCGAACCGGCACCTGCTTCGCCACCTGCGGTTTTCGTCGCTGCTTTTCTTCGTTCCGCGAAAAGTCGGTCCCGCAGCGTGCGAAATTGCAGGGCCTCGAAGATCTGCTCAACCGCATCGGCATTCCACGGTCGCAGCTCGCAGGCCGCAACTTCGAGGTCGATTGGCACATTGGCGCGCAGTGTCGTTAGGTCGCGGTTGCTGATGACCTGCGGCAGCACCGCGCGCAATGCCGCACCGGCCTTACCCGGTACTTCGTCAACATGGTCGATCAACCCAGCAAGGGAGCCATACTCATTGATCCACTTCGCGGCGGTCTTCTCGCCAACACCTGGAATCCCTGGCAGATTGTCACTTGGATCACCTCGGAGCGCTGCGTAATCCGGGTACTGCGCAGGGCTTAGCCCGTAGCGCTCCTGAACCGAATCCGGGGTCATCCGGGCTAGGTCCGAAACCCCCTTTTTCGGGTACAGCACCGTGACTTCCGGGGCCACCAAGGCGAAGGCATCACGGTCACCGGTCACAATGAGAACCTCACCGCCGGCGCGCAGGGCCCGCCCGGTCAAGGTTGCGATCACGTCATCGGCTTCGAACCCCTCGCATTGAACAGCAGGGATCCCCATCGCCCGGACAACTTCTTGGATTAAGTCAACCTGTCCTTTAAACTCTGGCGGGGACGCGGCCCGGTTGGCTTTGTATTCGGGGAACGCCTCGGAACGAAAAGTGTGTCTAGAGACATCAAAAGCCACCGCCACGTGCGTCGGCAGTTCATCTCGAAGCACATTGATCAGCATCGACGTAAACCCGTAGACCGCATTGGTGGGCTGACCGGTTGTGGTGGCGAAATTCTCGACGGGCAGGGCGTAAAAAGCCCGATAGGCAAGTGAATGGCCATCAAGTAACAACAGCCGAATCTTTGACATTTCTTGATCCTAAAGGCGCCGAGTGATCCGGGAGGGCTGCCCGTGCCGATTGGTCATACAGTTTGCTCATGAGTGAGCAGGACGCAAGCGAAATCCCGTCAATCAGTCAGATGATCGGCGGCGGCGGCGGCGCACTTGCCGTGCGGATGAACATTGTTGTCACCGAAGCTGTACCTGGCCGGGTAGTGGCGACGATGCCGGTCGAGGGCAATACCCAGCCTTTTGGCCTCTTGCATGGCGGTGCGAGCGCGGTGCTGGCCGAGAGCCTCGGCTCCATTGCCGGGTCCTTCCATGCGGGACCAGACCGCATGGTCGTCGGGGTTGATTTATCTTGCACGCACCACCGGGCGGTACGCACCGGCTTGGTGACCGGCGTGGCGACCCCCCTACATGAGGGCCATACCGTGGCCACCTACCACATCACTATTACCGACGAGCACGGTCACTTGGTGTGCACCGCCCGGCTAACTTGCCTCCTGCGGAAATTTCCTCGGGGTTAACCCCCCTACTAGGGGGTGGTCGGGCTATGCTGCGGACGCCCACAAGGTGACGGCGAGGGGGACTAGCATTCGAACCGGGACCAAGCCGCGGTTACTTATCGGGGTACTACTTTCCGCCATCACCGCGCTGCTTTTGCTGGCATTCGCCCCTAGTGCCGCCGCCGACGGTACCGCGGTGGTGGGCACCTTGAAGGGCCCCGACGGCGCACCGCTGGCGGGCGTCTCGCTCACGGTGGAAGGTCCAAGTTTTACCGAGGGCGCGATATCAGGGGCCGACGGCACGTTTCGCATCGAAGTCCCCAAGGGTGGCACGTATCAGTTAAGTGTTGACGAAACCTCCCTGCCTGCCGGTGTCTCCTTTAGCAAGCCGGCCGATCAGAGCCGATCGATTCTGGTCCTGTCGGGGGACAAGAGGGTGCTCTTCGCTTTCACCAGTGGCGATTTGGGTGCGGCCGGCAGCACTAGTTCCTTCACCTGGGCCCGGATCTCGCAATTGCTCATGGACGGGCTGTTCTTCGGGATCTTAATTGCCCTAGGCGCCGTGGGCCTGAACTTGATTTTCGGCACCACCGGCCTTACGAACTTCTCCCACGGTGAATTGCTGACTTTGGGTGCGTTCACCGCAATCGTCTTGAACGACTTGGGACTGAACCTAATTATTGCAGCGCCACTGGCCATCGTAGTCAGCGCGATCTTGTGGGGCTGGGGTCAAAACAAGGTGCTGTGGAAACCCCTGCGCCGCCGCAAGACCGGCCTGATCGCCAGCATGGTCGTGACCATCGGCCTGGCGATCACCATTCGCTATGTGCTACTACTCGTCTTTGGCGGGTCACCACGCAGTTACCAGCAATTTGCGGGCCAATCGGGCCTGGAGTTCGGGCCGGTAAGTGTGACCCCGAAGTCGATTGTCTTCGCGATCTTGGCGAGTCTGGCCATCGCGGCCACCGTCACGTGGCTCCAACGCTCCCGAATCGGCAAGGCCACCCGCGCGGTCTCCGATAATCCGGCCCTGGCCTCGGCCACCGGCATTGACGTCGAGCGGGTGATCTCGGTGGTCTGGATCCTCGGCGCCGGTCTTGCCGCCTTCGCCGGCATCTACCTTGGCTCCACCCAAGATGTCACCTGGAACATGGGCCAGCGCCTGCTCTTGGTGATGTTCGCCGCGGTCACCCTCGGCGGGCTCGGCACTATTTACGGCGCAATTGTCGGGGCACTGGTTGTTGGCATGTTCGTGCAGCTGTCCACCTTGTTCATCCCCACCGAGATGAAGACGGTCGGTGCGCTCTTCCTGATGATCATCATCTTGCTGGTGCGCCCACAGGGCATTCTTGGTCGTCGAGAGCGGGTGGGCTAACTCATGGATTTCTCTTTCGTCCTAGGCCAGTCCATCACTCAGGCCCTTGGCGTTACGGCGATCATCTACTGCCTTGCAGCCATGGGACTGAACCTCCAATTCGGCTATACCGGTCTGCTGAACTTTGGCCAGGTGGCCTTCGCGGCAATAGGCGCCTACTCGGTTGGCGTTGTCGTGATCAGCTTCGGCGCCAGCCTTTGGGCCGCAATACCAATTGGGCTCCTGGCTTCGGTGGCACTAGCACTTGTTTTGGGCATCCCGACGCTGCGCCTGCGGGCCGACTATCTGGCGATAGTCACCATCGCAACCAGCGAAATCATTCGGCTCATGGTGCGATCTATTGCCCTGCGCGAGACCTTCGGCGGCGCCAATGGCATCAACGGCAAGATGGGTCAGGCCTTCCATGACCTAAACCCGTTCCATGCCGATATCGATATCCCCTTCTTGACGTGGACCCGGCAGGACCTGTGGGTCGTCACCGTCGGCTGGTCCCTTATCGCGATCTTCACCCTTGCTATCTGGCTGCTGGTGCGCAGCCCATGGGGCCGGGTGGTCAAGGGCATCCGTGAGGATGAGAACGCGGTGGTCTCACTTGGCAAGAACGCCTATGTCTACAAAATGCAAGCGCTAATCCTCGGCGGTCTGCTAGGCACGGTCGGCGGCATTGTCTGGGCGGTCGCCAAGCAATCGGTCCAGCCCGATAACTTCGTGCCGGACGTCACCTTCTTTTCGTACACGATCTTGCTGCTCGGGGGCGCCGCCCGCGTCTTCGGGCCGATCGTGGGGGCGATCATCTTCTGGTTCCTCTTGGTTTTCGTCGGCGAGTTCTTGAACCAGATGATTTCCGCCGGCTGGATCACCTTCTTGCTCCCGACCGATGTCGGGCCGATCCGGTTCATCCTGGTCGGGCTGGGCTTGATGGGCCTCATGATCTTCAGACCACAAGGGATCTTCGGCGATAAGAGGGAGTTGGCTCTCGATGCCCGCTAATGGCCAGCGCGCCTTGGCGGCGCAAGCAGTTCTTGCAGACGTGCCACGGGTGCCCGGTGCGCCCAAACCGGACCCGATACTCGTGGCCAGCTCAATCGTGCGCCGCTTCGGCGGGCTCTCAGCGGTCGACGTTACCCACGTGGAAATCCAACGGGGCTCCATCACGGCGCTGATTGGCCCGAATGGAGCCGGAAAAACCACGTTCTTCAACCTGCTGACCGGCTTCGATGTCCCCGACGAAGGCACCTGGTCCTTTAATGGACGCTCGATGGGCAAGCTCTCCCCCTATCGGGTGGCCCGCCTTGGGATGGTCCGTACCTTCCAGTTAACCAAGGCCTTGAACCGGCTGCGGGTCATCGACAACATGCTCCTTGGCGCCAAGGGCCAACGTGGTGAGCACCTTTGGGCATCGCTATTGCCATTCCTGTGGCGCGGGCAGGAGGCCAGGAACACCGAGCGCGCCGACGTACTCCTGAAACGTTTCAGCCTTGATGCCAAGCGCGCCGATTTCGCGGGATCGCTATCTGGCGGTCAACGTAAATTACTGGAAATGGCCCGGGCCTTGATGTCAGAGCCGGAGCTCATCATGCTTGATGAGCCCATGGCGGGGGTGAACCCCGCCCTAACCCAAAGCCTGCTCCAACACATCAAGATGATCCGGGAGGAAGGCTCCACGGTGCTCTTCGTTGAGCATGACATGGACATGGTCCACGACATCAGCGACTGGGTCATCGTCATGGCCCAAGGCCAGATCATTGCCGAAGGCCCACCCGGTGACGTCATGAAGAACCCTGAGGTGATTGACGCCTACCTCGGTGCTCATCATGAGAAGGCCCTGACGGAATCGGGCCAATCGCTAACGACCGGAGATACCACATGAGTTTCCTCGAACCCAGCGATCTGCCGCCGACCGGCAGCCCCGATGAAATTTCGGAGTTCTCCCGGGAACTAAATCTCGACGCCTCTCGGTCCACGCACGGCCACGCGGCCACCATTGAGCAGCAGCACGCCTCAGAGTCGGTCGGCGCCTTGATCCGCGCCGATAAACTCATCGCCGGCTACTTCCCCGGGGTCAATATCCTGAACGGCTCCGACCTGTACGCCAAGGAAGGCGAACTGGTCGGCATCATCGGACCCAACGGTGCAGGTAAGTCGACCCTGCTTAAAGCCCTCTTCGGGCTGGTTAATGTCACCTCCGGGGCAGTCCTCCTGCGCGCTGAGGACATAACCAACCTGCGCGCGGACCAGCTGGTCAAGCGGGGCGTGGGCTTCGTGCCTCAGAACAACAATGTTTTCCCCTCCTTGACCATCGAGGAGAATATGCAGATGGGTGCCTACCAGGACCCGAAGTCCTTCAACGAGCGTTTTGCGGCTGTTACCGACCTTTTCCCGGCCCTTGGCACCCGACGCAAACAGCGCGCCGGATCGCTCTCCGGTGGCGAGCGTCAGATGGTCGCAATGGGCCGGGCCCTGATGATGGCGCCCAGCGTGCTCCTGCTGGATGAGCCCAGTGCCGGGCTGAGCCCCGCCCTCCAAGACGAGGTATTCGTGCGCGTCAAGGGCATCAACGCCTCCGGGGTCACCGTGATTATCGTCGAGCAGAATGCCCGCCGCTGCCTACAGATCGTCGACCGCGGCTACGTTCTGGACCAGGGTAAGAACGCCTACACCGGCACCGGTGCATCATTGGCAAACGACCCGAAGGTTATTGAGTTGTACCTGGGCACCCTCGCCAAGGCCTAGCCCAATACCGGCCCCGGCCACCGTGAACAACGCACTCACCGCACTGCGCCGACACCTACTCTCCGTTGCTTTCCGCGAAGCGGTAGCCATTGGCAATCTTGCCCAAAAAGCAGTGGGCCCCCGCCCGAAGGAGGGGGCCCACTGGCTACTAGCTGGTTACACAGTTACCCGCCTTACGGCAGCGGTACCTCAGCGGTGACCTTGCCGATTTCTTCAAATGCACCGTTAGAGGTGTACTGATTGATCGAGATGGTCGCTGATGCAGGATCGCCGTACTGGTTGAAGTCCAGCGGTCCGGTGACACCATTGAAATCGATGTCCTTGCCGGCCTGGATTAGGGCCAAGCAATCTGCGTAAGTGGTGCAGGCTTCGCCACCGTTACCGGCGGTATCTGCCAACGCAGCAGCGATCGCGGTGCCACTAGCACAACCTGCGACGTTCGCAGCGAGTGCTACCACCATGACGGCGTCATATGACTGGGAGCCGTAGGTGAAGTCGGTCAGTGCCGGGTCCACCATGAGCAGTGCCTCGTTGAACGCGGTGAGGTCGGCCTCGCCGGAAGGAACCGTGGCGATAACACCCTTCATCGTGTTCTTCGGGAACTCCTTGTAGGCCTCGGTCGAGATGTTGCCATCAACGAGGTAGACCTGCTGATCTGCCGGGCCAACACCCTGCTTGATCATTTCCTGGAGCAACTTGACCGACTCTTCGAAACCGATCACAACGACTGCCTCAGGGGCGCCCGCCTTGATTTCCGCAACCTCTGCATCGAATGTGGCTGCTTCTGGGTCGTAGAGGAGCTCGCTGGTGACGGTACCACCGGCTTCGGTGAAGTTCTTGGAAAATGCCTTCTCCAAGCCCTCGCCATAGGCATCCTGACGCGCGATGACCGCGGCCTTGGTGATGCCGGAGTCAATGGCGGTGGAGGCGAGGATCGCGCCCTGCAGTGCATCAGAGGGGGCGACGCGCCAGTACAAGCCGTTATCTTCATAGGTGGTAAGTGCCGGCGAAGTGTTCGCTGGCGAGATCATCAAGACACCCTGTGAGGTGATCTTGTCGATAACGGTCAGCGAAACACCAGATGATGCGGCACCGATGATGACCTGGGCACCTTGTGAGAGGGCAGCGTCGGTGGTCTGGCTTGCGATATCGGTCGAGGTGTCGCCCGAGTCACCATCGATATTCACCAGTGGTGCGCCAAGGACGCCACCGGCGGCATTGATCTCATCCACTGCCATCTTTACGCCCGCGAACTCAGGTGGGCCGAGGAAGGCGAGGCTGCCCGTTGCCGGGAGCAACGTGGCGGTGATGAGGGAAGGGTTCTTGCACTCGTCAGCGGCCGGTTCAGCGGCCGGTTCAGCGGCCGGTGCCTCAGCGGCTGGTGCTTCGCTGGCAGCGGGTGCTTCACTTGCTGCCGGTGCTGCGCTGGACTCGGTGCTCGTCGAGGACCCGCCGCAAGCAGCAAGACCCAGTGAGACCACCCCCAGCACGGCGGCCGACTTGATGACCATTGTGCGCTTCATGCATCTCCTTGATTCCATGGACATTGACGGCAAGTGCCGACACATTGCCGATACCTTACTTTGCCCACCTTTCGGAAGGGAAACACGGACCCCAGATAGACACCCGTTCGTGACCTGACCGTTACCAAAGCGCTGGTCTCAGTTGATTTTGTTCCCATCGAGCACCCGGGCGGCTACCTCGGCCAAAGTCAACCGCGCGTCCATAGCCTGCTGTCGAAGCCGGCCAAATGCGGCCGCTTCGCTTAGCCCCAGTTCGCTTTGCAGCCTGATCTTGGCTCGATCGACCACCTCGCGGGTAGTCACCCGCTCCTGCAGGTTTCCCACCTGCGACTCCAACTCCTGCAATTGCGCCCACCGTGCCACGGCCAGTTCGATTGCCGGGGTGAGGTCACTGGCCCCAAATGGCTTGACGAGGTAGCCCAGCGCCCCCGCTGCGGCCGCTTTGGCCACCACCTCTGCCTGACTGAACGCCGTCACCATCACCACCGGCGCCAGTTTTGCGGCAACTATCTCCGCCGCCGCACTAAGTCCATCGCGGACGGGCATCGCCACATCCAAGAAAACAACATCGGGGCGCAACTCGCGGACCAAGGCCACCGCCTGATCCCCATCACCTGCTTGTCCCACCACCTGATAACCGAGTTCACCGAGCATCTCGGCTAAATCCAGCCGGATAAGTACCTCATCTTCGGCGACCACCACGGTTCGCACGTGCACCGCTGCGGCATCCTTGGTCATAGCCAAACCCTAGTTACGCGGCTACCAGCCGCAAAACAAGACCGACTACTCTGGGCCCAGCGCCCCGGTACCCCAACCGGCAGAGGGAGCCGACTCAAACTCGGTCCAGTGTGAGTTCAAATCTCACCCGGGGCACAACTGCCGCAAACCCGCGGTCGCAAACACGCAGTCGTAAACCCACAGCTGGATTGAGTTGCTAAAGCTGATCCAATACGCATGCGGCGGTACTCGCAAGCACGCCAAAGCCGTCCTCTTCCGGCAAAAATGCCTCGACCACACCATTGCTAATTACCATCGCATAGCGCTTTGATCTAATGCCCAGGCCAAACCCAGAAGCATCAACATCCATACCCACCGCCTTGGCAAAAGCTGCGTCAGGATCGGCGAGCAGCAGGATCGCACCTGCTCCTTGAGCTTTGCCCCACGCATCCATCACAAAAACATCGTTCACTGAAATACAGGCGATGGCGTCGACCCCGGTCGCCGCGATACTCGAGGCCAGCTCCACGTAGCCCGGAAAATGCAGGTTCGAGCACCCGGGTGTGAATGCCCCCGGCACGGCAAACAGGACAATGCGACCTGCTCCCAGCACCTTCGCGCTCGAAACTGTCGCTGGCGCACCATCGACCATCATTCGAAGTTCAACATCTGGCAGGGTATCGCCGACAACAGGGCTCACAGGTACTCCTTTCGCAGGGGAACCTGAACGCTATCAACTCAGCGCATTTCCCGCACTTGTGCGGCCGACTCAGGCTGGTAGGTATTCCAGTGGCCAACCCAATCGCGGCCAGTTGCCCGTGCTCGTACGCGCACCGCGCCAGTGTCGTAATTCCACCGGACGGTGCCGGTCACCGGCAGGTTCTGATAGAGCCGGTAGTCGTCCAGCTCAATAACTATTGGCCCCCAACCCTTAGCCGACCAGGAACCCCCGCGCAGGCCCAAGCCTCGATAACCCGAGGCCTGCAGGTACCTGTCGATGACGTCCAACGCGGTTTGAGCCACCCCAGCGCTCGGGCTCTTAGTCCGGATTGGATAACCGAGTACTGCCTTAATCGGAGGAATAGTCGCAGCGCACTGACCACCCGAACCTGCAAGTACCGCGTCTTGGTCGCTGAAGAATTCCCGGACAAGCACCGATGCGCACTTGTTCACATCTTCCATTGCCGTGACGTGTGTTGAGTTGGCCACGACCACGTGCCGGGCTCGAGCGAACTGCTTAGCCACCAACGCGCCCTCGGCTGCGGTGGTGATCGTGTCCAGCTCACCCGACAAGACGAGCGTGGGGATATCCGGGTAGAAGCCAGTAGGTGGTCCGGGTATCTGCCAGGGATTCCGCGTGGCGACCGGCCAGGTTAGACATAGTGACTGGGTACCAAAATTCGAGGTCAAGTACTCCCTGATTCGAAATGGTCCATACAAATCAGGTTCGCTTTCGATTTGCGCTACGACCGCATCTCCGTATTGGGTTTTTCGCACCGCTGGTCGCTGGGCCATCTCGAACAGTTGCGGATAGTCGTGACATGACACGGCGATGTTCAGCCCGGGGCTATAAACAGAAATTGGTTCCCCGACTATCTTTTCCTTCGATTCAGCCACCAGTCGGCCGAGCGGCAATGGGTCCCCGCCGAGGGCCGCGCTCAGGGACGCATTTAACTCTCGGTAGGTGGTCGGGCCGTACGTGCCACCGAAAACAACGTCGTTTAGATTCTGGGGGCTTAGACGGACCCGGTGCATTTCATTGTCAGCCCCTGGCGCCAACACTGAATTCACCTGCCCGCGCACCTGCGCCAGCAACCGCTCGAGCAACTCCATGGTGCCGGTGTTTTTTGCCCCGCAACCTTTTGTGCGTGCACAGACCACGGTGTAGGCATTTCGCATTGCGGGGCCTTGGGTTGGATACCACGCTGTCTCTCCAGTAACCGGGTAGGCGCCATCGAGTACCAAACTGTGAACCAGCTCCGGGTGGTGGCTGGCAAAAACCTGAGCAACAAAGGTGCCGTACGAATCACCGTAGACATCAACCTGACCCAGCTCCAGGGCCGTGACCAAAGCACTTAAGTCTTGGGCCACCAACTCGGTTCCGTAGAGGTCAAAGCGATCACCGAGTGACCTAGCACATGCTGCGACGGACTCATCTTCTGGGCAGTCGACCGGACTGGACCCCCCGGTGCCGCGCTGGTCGACGACCAGTAGTGCGCGATTTTCCAGCAATGGCCCCAGCATGTCCGCATATGACTGTCCCGAGCCAACCGCGCTATAACCAGGCCCCCCCTCAATGCCCACCATCGCTGGCTGCGTGACCTCCCCGGCTACCGGTAGGACCAAGGCGAAAACCAGATCGAAGAACCCCAACTTCAGATCCTGGGGGTCCCATGGCCTGGGTAGCGATCCGCACCAGGCCTTTACCGCCGTGGCTATAACTTCATCGCAGGCGGTGAGGGTGATTGACCCGACTTTTTTTTCGGCCAAATCCGAACGGGCCTGGGCCAGGCCAGCGCCCGGAAGTCCGGCAAGCAGCGCACCGACCACCAGCGCCAAGATCACGGACCTCACCCGGTGGGACACCCGCCAAGTATGGCTCACTTATCAGTGATCTGTAGCCGGCATCCGGGGTGTCAGCCGGGACTTTGTTTCGCTGATTCGGGCCAGCAAACCGTTTACGAAGGTTGCTGACTCATCAGTTGACAGGCTCTGAGCCATATTCACCGCCTCGGAAATAACAACGGCGTCCGGGACCTCGTCATTCCAGAGAATCTCGTAGCAGGCCAGGCGCAAAATGGACCTGTCGACAGCAGGCATGCGCGGCATTGTCCAGCCAAGTGAATAAGTGCTGATTACCTCGTCTATGTATTCGGCGTGCTCAATTACTCCATGCACTATCTCGGTTACATAGATATTCAGTTCGGGCTCACCCTCCGTCGCGCGCCTTGATACCTGCGCCTGGAGAACTTCGAGCGCAGGTATCCCCCGGATATCGGCTTCGTACAGAATATCTAACACTCGCTTGCGGGCTCTACCTCTGGCAGACACGCCTAGTTCACGCGACCGAGATAAGAGCCATCACGAGTGTCGACTTTCACCCTGGTGTCCGACTCAAGGAATAGTGGCACCTGAATGACCGCACCTGTCTCCAAAGTGGCTGGCTTTGTGCCACCTGTTGAACGATCCCCCTGCAGGCCCGGCTCCGTGTACGTGAGCATTAATTCAACAGACGCAGGGAGCTCCACGATGATTGCGGTCTCCTCGTGAATCGAGATGTTCGCGACTTGATTTTCCAGTAGATATTTGGACGACTCGCCAACAACCGCATTGGGAACGGTGATCTGCTCGTAGTTGGCTACGTCCATGAATACCCAGTCATCGCCATCGCGATACAGATACTGCATGTCGCGGCGATCGACATTTGCGGTCTCGACCTTGATGCCAGCATTGAAAGTTTTTTCGACGACTTTGCCGGAAAGCACGCTCTTGAGTTTGGTGCGGACAAACGCTGGACCTTTGCCAGGCTTCACATGCTGGAACTCGACCACCGTCCACAATTGGCCGTCGATTTTCAGGACGAGCCCGTTCTTTAGGTCATTCGTGCTTGCCACTTTTCCATCTCCCGCTCCTCGTTGGTGCCCGAAAATCCAGCCTCATCCGACCACGGCTAGCTCCCGCGACATCTCGGTGAGCACCCGAATCGAAGCCACCTCGACTACCAAAGTGTCCTCGATCCGAACCCCACCTTGCGTGGGCAGGTAAATACCAGGCTCGATGGTTACGGGGGTGTTAGCCCAAATGCTACCCGCCGACCGCGCGTTGATCATCGGTGCCTCATGGATTTCCAGTCCCACTCCGTGGCCAAGGCCGTGACCAAATTCCTCGCCGAACCCGGCTGCCGCAATAACCGAACGGGCAGCATCATCAATGGAACTAAGAGTCACCCCCGGGGCGCAGGCGGCAACCCCGGCCGACTGGGCCGCAAGCACCAAACCGTGAATCTGCACTTGCCAGGCCACCGGTTCGGCGCCAACCACCACAGTGCGAGTCATATCTGCGTGATAACCCAAAACCTTGGCACCGGCATCAACGACCATTAGGTCACCGGCGGCCAGCTCCCGCGAAGTGGGGTGGTGGTGTGGACTCGCCGATCCTGACCCGGTGGCAACTATCGTTTCAAAAGCCCGATCATCGGCGCCAAGCTCACCAAAGAGCTGCTCAAGTCGCCGGGCCACCGTGATCTCGCTCATTCCGACCCTTATTTCAGTAAATAACTGGGCCATGGCCACTGCCGTAATCTGGCCAGCGCGGGCGAGCAGTTCAATCTCCCCGGCGTCCTTGACCGCACGCAGCTGTTCTGTTAACCCTGAGGTTGGCGTCAGCAACACCGATTTACCCAATTGCTGCTCGATGGCGATCGGCAGATTGTCCTCAACCGCTAAGCGCCCTATGCCTCTTACGTTCAACAGGTCAACCAGTGCCGTTGCACATGATCGAGCCGCATGTACGGGTAAGTCCGGGCACTCATCTTTGACTTGGGTGAGGTAACGCCCATCGGTGCAGATAATGTCGTCGCCGGGATCATCATGGGATACGAACAGAGCGGCATTACTGCCGCTAAACCCACTCAAATAACGAATATTGGGCAGTGACGTGACGAGCAACCCGCAGGCCGGGTCGACCAATAACCGCCTAAGCGCATCACGGCGACCGTTGAGCACCAGGGCCTACGCCGCGGTCATGCGAAAAATTGCCTGCAGGGCCAGGCGGTAAGACTCGATACCAAAACCCGCGATGACACCATCGGCGACGCCGGAAATCACCGAAGTCTGCCTGAACTCCTCACGCGCAGCCGGGTTTGACAGGTGGACCTCGATCAAGGGCGCCGAAACTAGCGCGCACGCATCGCGAAGTGCGTACGAGTAGTGCGTGAATGCCGCGGGGTTGAATATCACCGGTGTTAGCGCATCGGCAGCCTCGTGCAACCACCCGATTAGCTCAGCTTCGTCGTTACTCTGGCGTACATCAGCGACCAGCCCCAGTGCCTGCGCTTCGTTGGTGCAAAGCGACACAAGATCGGCAAAGCTCGCGGATCCGTAGATGTCTGGCTCGCGGGTTCCGAGCCGGTTTAGATTCGGGCCATTCAAGATCAAGACGTTGGCGCTCATGGCGCGAGCCTACGCGGTAACGGCGTCATAAGCGGCCAGCAGTAGCTGCGGATCTGGGTCGGCCAGCTCGACCGGCGCACCGATCCCCGTCAGCACCACGAAGCGGAGCTTGGTGCCCCGGGCCTTCTTGTCGATAGCCATGGCACCGAGCAACTCCGGCCAGCGACCCGGCGCATAGCTAATTGGCAGGCCAAGTGACCCGAGGACTTCGCGATGTATGGCTACCTCGGCAGCGCCCAGCAGCCCCGCGAGCCTGGCCAGTTCAGCGACATAGATCATGCCGACTGCGATCGCCTCACCGTGGCGCAGGCGGTAGTCCTCAACGAGTTCTACCGCGTGGCCAAATGTATGACCGTAATTGAGGACCTCCCGGCCCAAAGCCGGACGCTTTGCAGATGATGACACCTCCCGGAAGTCGGCGCTGACCACATCGGCTTTAACTTGAACGGCCCGCCGGATGAGATCGGCCATTAGGACACCACTTGGATCACAGCAGGCGCCCACATCACCCAAGAGGTCGGTAAGGATCGTCGGGTCAGATGTCAGCCCTACCTTGGCAACCTCTGCCATTCCCGCGAGCAGATCCGGTCGTGGCAAGGTGGCTAATGTATCAAGGTCGCAGATTACCCCCACCGGGCTGTAGAAAGCACCGACTAGGTTCTTGCCGGAGGCGGTGTTTATTCCGGTCTTGCCGCCAACAGCAGCATCAACCATGCCCAGCAAAGTTGTCGGGACATTGATATTTCGGATCCCGCGCAACCAAGTTGCGGCAATGAAGCCGGCCAAATCGGTAACGGCTCCTCCCCCAACTCCGATAACGGCATCACTTCGAGTGAAGCCGGACTCACCTAGGCGCTGCCAGCAGAGTTCAAGTACTGATATCGATTTGGCCGTCTCACCATCTGGAACCTCGATGGCCACGGTGATCGCGCCTCGTTCAGCAAAATGCTCGCGAATGCTCTCGACCAATGGCAGCACCGATTTTTGGTAGATGATTGCGACTTGACCGACTCCGCTAAGCATCGACGATAGGTGCCCAATGCTCCCGGCACCAATATGAACTTCATAGTCGCGCTCAGCTTGTACGCGTATGCGAACGGGTTCAGGCATCAGCGGCTCCGCCAACCAGGGCCGCAACCTCATCGGCTAACACTTTCAAAGTCTTGCCGGAGGTGTCGACCGTATAGGTGCTGACGGCTTCGTAGGTTGGGGCTCGTTCGTCCATCAGGGATTTCAGTTGGCCCCGCACATTGCCAAGGAGTAGCGGCCGCGCCGTGTTCATGCCAACCCGGTTGGCGGCATCTGAGAGGCTGACGCTAAGCCACACGACAGTCTGCTCTTTCAGCAGCGCGCTCGTTGTTGGATTCAAGACTGCACCCCCGCCCAGTGCCACCACGCCGCGCTCGTCACGCAAGGCATGGGCGACCACCCCTTGCTCAAGTCGGCGAAACTCCCCCTCGCCCATGGTGACGAAAATATCGGACACCTTCATGCCGGTTTCCCGTTCAATCAACTGGTCAGTGTCGACGAAGCCCACCTGCAGGCGCTCGGCGACCCGGCGCCCGACACTTGATTTGCCCGCCCCCGGTGCACCGACGAGCACTAATAAGGGTTTATCCATGTGAGCCGAGTCCAACATCAACGAATCGGCAGGCTGGCTAAGTATGAATCATGGTTCCGCTTGGTCTCGGCCACGCAATCCCCACCGAACTTCTCGAGCATGACGTCGGCGAGCACGAGCAGCACCATGGCTTCGGCCACAATGCCTGCAGCGGGCACGGCGCACACGTCTGATCGTTGGTTAATCGCCGGCGCGGCCTCCCCGGTAGCAACGTCAACGGTTCGCAGTGCCTTTGGAATGGTCGAAATAGGTTTCATGGCGGCGCGCACCCGCAAAACTTCACCGGTGGACATACCGCCCTCGGTACCACCTGACTTACCTGAAGTTCGCATCAACCGCGCATCGGCGTTGACGATCTCGTCCTGCGCCTGTGACCCGCGAACCGCCGCCAGTTTGAAGCCGTCCCCGAATTCAACTCCCTTAATCGCTTGAATCCCCATCAGCGCACCTGCCAGCTTGGAGTCCAACCTGCGATCCCAATGCACGTGACTGCCCAAGCCAGGTGGCAGGTTGTATGCGACTACCTCGACCACCCCACCCAAAGTGTCCCCATCGCGGTGCGCAGTCGATATCTCCTCGACCATGGCGGCAGCCTGCGTTTCGTCAATGCAGCGCACCGGACTCTCGTCGATTAGGTCGCTATCTGAAATCAACGGCACCACCCTGGTTGGTACCTCAACTGTGCCAATACGCACCACATGGCTCAGAACCTCTATGCCAGCCACCTGACGCAAGAACGCCCGGGCCACCGCGCCGAGCGCGACCCGGGCCGCTGTCTCGCGCGCACTGGCGCGCTCGAGTACCGGGCGCGCATCGTCAAATCCATACTTTTGCATCCCGACCAGATCCGCATGCCCTGGGCGCGGCCGGGTGAGCGGCGCATTGCGCGCCAATTGCGCCAATACCTCCGGGTCAACCGGGTCCGGGGCCATCACGGTCTCCCACTTGGCCCATTCGCTGTTGGCGACCTCGATGGCGATCGGGCCCCCCATTGACTGCCCATGGCGCACCCCGCCGACGAACCGCATCTGGTCGCGCTCAAATTTCATCCGGGCACCGCGTCCGGCACCCAAGCGCCGCCTGGCTAGGTCAAGGTCAATGTCGGCGCTCGATACCTCGATACCCGCAGGCAACCCCTCGATGATCGCCACGAGGGCGGGGCCATGGGATTCACCTGCCGTTAGCCAGCGCACCATTGGGCCATCCTTTCAGATAGCCAGCAGCGCACTGACCACGACACCGAAGATCAAAAATGGCCCGAAGGCTAACGGGGTCGAGCCATGTGCGCGCTTTAGGAGGATCAGCGCCACCGCCCACACCGCACCCATGGTAAAGCCGATGAAGGTGCCCCAAAAGAGCCAAGACCAGCCCAACCACCCGAGGTACAACCCAGTCACCGCCCCGAGCTTGACATCTCCCATGCCCAGCCCCATCGGAGCAATCATAGCCATGACGAACAGCGCGGTGAAAACGATGACCGCACCCAATACCGCCCGGAGGAGGTCACCTGGTGCACCCGCACTAATTGCACTGGCCGCCACGGCAAGCAATCCGGTGGTAGCAGCTGCCGCCAGTAACTTATTTGGTAGCCGATGCTCGCGAATGTCGATAAAAGAGAGCACCAAGCCAAAACACCCGAAAACCAGCCATGCGACGACCGTCAATGCCGTTGTCACCGCGCGCCCCCTTGCCTAGACGAAATGTGCTAGACGGAATTCGCTAGACGGAATCGAGCGCGGCGCGCATCTGTGGAATCGGCGGCTCGTACCCGGTCATTAACCGCACTTGCTCGGCCCCTTGCCAAAGCAGCAGGTCGCGCCCATTGGCTATCGCCGGGGTAGGCCAATGGGCTGCAAGGGGTGTGGGCCACGGATAGTAGGACACATCCAGCAGTGCACCGGCGCCCGCTGACGCCACCGGGGCCCAGTGTGCGGCGATATCTCCCGGCAAAGTGCTGATTACTAGGTCTACTGCGAGGAAAGAAGCCAGCGGCTCAAGCCCGTGTGGGGTCGCCGCGATCCCAAAGTCGGCTGCAACCGCGCAGACCGACTGCGCGGCATCACCACGCCTGGCACAAATTGACATCTCGGTGACACCCAAGTCTGCCGCTGCAGCAACGGCACTTCGGGCCGTCGCACCTGAACCCAAAATGGTGGCGCTGGTCGCTGAAGTTAGTCCGGCACCCTGTAGGGCACGCACCACTCCGATGACATCGGTATTCATGCCGACTAGTCCATCTTCGCCGACCAACACCGTGTTTACGGACCGAACACGAGCCGCCACCCCATCGACCACATCAAGCAGGTCTAGTACTGACTCCTTTAATGGCATCGTCAGTGAGAGCCCCACCCACGAATCATCCATCTCGCTGATGAATCCGGGTAGTTGCTCGCTATCAACGGCTAAGGCCTCGTACACCCAATCCAACCCAAGCGCGCGATAAGCCGCCCGGTGGATAACCGGTGACAAACTATGTGCGATTGGTGAGCCAAGGACGGCAGCACGCTTAACCCCAGCGTTATTCACTGGCTGCCTTCGCAACATAAGCTTGGAATTCGGCCTTTAGTTTCAGAAATTTCTCATACGACCTCGTGAATTTGGTTTCACCCGTATCGGGATTGACCGTAACAAAGTACAACCACTTGCCATTTGCCGGTGCGAGTGCGGCCTCGATGGCTGCTTCGCCCGGTGAGTTGATCGGAGTTGGCGGGAGCCCCGCATTCGCATAAGTGTTATAGGGCGAGTCAGTGGCCAACTGCTCCTCACTGAGCAAAATATCGTCGACACCCAGGGCGTATGCCACGGTGGCGTCGAGCTGAAGGGGCAGCTGGGCCTCGAGTCGGTTGTAGATTACTCGCGAAACCTTGGCGAAGTCATTAGGTAGACCTTCGGCCTGCAAGAGCGACGCCACTATTAGTGCGTCATATGGCGTTTGGCCAACCGCTGCCGCCCGACTCTCAAGTCCGACATCCGAATTTGCCTGCGAGAAGCGCTCGACCAGCAGTCGAAGGACGTCAGCAGCCGTTTCATCGCCGGATAAGTCGTAGGTGGCCGGAAACATGAATCCCTCAGGCCGATCCTCCGCCCAATCCGGTAACCCCAAATCCTCCGGTGCCTTCAAGGCTTCCTTGAAGTTCGCCTTGGAAATCCCTGTAGTTTTGCTGGCAGTGGCAACAGTTTCATCAAGGGTCAGGCCTTCGGGAAGCACCATCTGATTTAGTTCGCGCGAAGATGAGTCGAGCATGAGCTCCAACGCCGCGACACCACTCATCTGCTCCCGCATGGTGTATTTACCTGGACCAATGCTTGATGCCCGCTCATTGGAACTTACGGCAGCAAGGAATGAATCGACACTCATCACGACGTCAGCCGAGCGCAGCTTCTCAGCTATTGCCCGCAGCGAATCCCCGCGCTCAACGACAACGACCACCGCACCCGAGCCGGTACCTGCGTAATCTGACATGGTGGTGGCGCCGCGAAGTGCAGTGAATCCAGCCCAGAGAAGCGCCACCAGGCCAACAAGAATCACGATAAAAACGACTTTGCGGCTCACGCTCCGTCTATTTCGTGATGGGGGCAACGGACCCGAACTCATCATGGTGTTCAGGGCACTCACTGATCGCTCTCTCGCTGCGCATCTAGATAGGACTGCAAAAGCACCACTGCCGCGGCACTATCAATAACCGCTCGCGACGAGCGCACGGTGCGCCCGGCTTGGTGCAAGCCGCGTTGGGCCTGCACCGTTGTCAATCTTTCATCAACTAGTTCAACGGGCACATCGACCACTTGCGCCACCAGTGCTGCCCACGCGCGGGCCGACTCCGCGGCGGGACCAGCCGTGCCATCCATTTTGAGGGGCAGCCCGATGACGACGTCAACAGCCTCATACTCCGCCACAAGTGCCCCGAGAGCGCCAATTGCGTCCGGCCCCGCCGCGATGGCCTCAAGTGGAATAGCCAAAATCCCGGCCGGATCGCTGCGAGCCACCCCGATGCGTGCGGTGCCAAAATCACAGGCCAAGTGCACCCCCGGCATGCTCAGTCGCCCTGCCGTTTCGCAATTGCGTCTTCAACGAGGGTGAATGCGTTGGCGACTCCGGCTACATCCGGGCCGCCGCCCTGAGCCAGATCATCCTTGCCACCGCCCCGGCCGCCGACCCCCGCCAGGGCGATATTGAGTAACCAACTGGCGGTTACCCCCAATTCAATTGCGCGCGGATTGGCGGCGGTCACCATGGACACCTTGTCGTCGCAAATAGCACTGCCGACGAGTACCATCGCGATCTCCGGGCGACCACGACCACGACCTTTGATGGCGAGCTCGCGAAGATCTGCTGCACTCGTACCAACGGGTGCCTCGAATATCCAGACTCGGATGGGGCCAATATCACGGCCTTCGCCCATGATGGCGTCCATGCCCGCAACCAATTGGGCGCTCTTTGCTTTGGCAAGTTCACGCTCGGCATCCTTGAGTGCCGAAATCGTGCGCTCGATGCGGTCGACTAACTCCTCGCTCGGCGCCTTCACCAATTCGGTTAGCCGATTGACAAGTACGTGCTCACGCGCCAAGAAGGCATAGGCGTCCGAACCAACAAGGGCCTCTAGTCGGCGCACCCCGGTGCCGATTGAGCCTTCGGATAAGAAAGTAACGACACCCAACTGCCCGGAGCGGCGGGCGTGGGTTCCGCCACATAGCTCGTGGGCCCAATCACCGACAGAGACAACCCGAACCTGATCGCCATACTTCTCGCCGAACAGCGCCATTGCACCCATCGCGCGAGCCTCGGGCTGGGTCATCAACTGCGCACTGACTTCGAGGTCATCAAGCAGAACCTCGTTGACCCGCGCTTCCACCTCCAGGAGCACACTCGCGCCGATCGGCGTCGGGCTGGGAAAGTCGAACCGGATCCGCCCTGGTGCATTCTCCGAACCCATTTGAGTAGCGGTGTCACCGAGCCGCTCGCGAAAGGCCCGGTGAATTAGGTGCGTCGCAGTGTGTGCTCGGGAGATCGCCTTGCGGCGTGATACATCTACCTCGCCGGTAACGCTGGCGCCCTGGACGATTTCGCCGACTATGACTTCGCCACGGTGAACGAATAGCCCGGGCACCGGTACTTGCACGTCGTAGATTGCGACCACCCCACCGTCGCTAGTGACGATGCGTCCGTGATCGCCTAATTGGCCACCTGCCTCAGCGTAGAATGGACTGCGGTTCAGGATGATTTCGACGTGCTCACCCACGCTGGCGGCAGGGACCGATACTCCGTCGCTAAGGAGCCCGATCACTGCTGCCGGGGTGACTACCTCAACGTAACCGGTGAACTCGGTCGTTCCGCCCGCCTGCAGAATATCGCGGTACTCGGTCGTGGCTGTTCGTCCGGCCTTTCGATCGCGCGCATCCGCTTTTGCGCGTTCACGCTGTTGGCCCATCAATTGCCTGAACGCATCCTCATCGACGCTTAGACCTAGCTCGGCCGCCATCTCGAGGGTTAAGTCAAATGGAAAACCATAGGTGTCGTGCAGCGCAAACGCCTCGGCGCCCGCAAGCGTCTTGCTGCCGCGTTCGCTTAACTGTTGAACAGCCACATCAAAGAGTGTCGTTCCGGTCTTAAGGGTTTGCAAGAAGACGGCTTCCTCTGCTGCGGCAATCTGCCGGATCCGATTAGCTTCGTCATTTAGCTCCGGATACTGCGGGGCCATTGCAAGTACCGTGGCGTCAATCAACTCGGGCATCGCAGGTTCAGCGGCACCAAGTAGTCGCATCATTCGTATTGTGCGGCGCATTATGCGTCGGAGCACATACCCTCGGCCTTCGTTACCGGGGATAACGCCATCGCCAATGAGGAATGCGCAGGTGCGAGCATGATCGGCGACCACCCGCAACGCCACATCGTCCTTCGCATTGCGGCCATATACGGCACCCGATAATTCAACGGCGCGATCTAGGATACCGCGCGTCGTATCGATCTCGTAGATGTTCTCAACACCTTGAAGCAGTGCAGCCATTCGCTCAAGTCCCATACCGGTATCAATGTTCTGTGCCGGTAGGTCTCCGAGGATCGGGTAGTCCTCCTTCGCCGGGCCGCCACCACGCTCCGACTGCATGAACACGAGGTTCCAGACTTCAAGGTAGCGATCCTCGTCGACCACCGGCCCGCCATCACGTCCATGCTGACTACCTCGGTCGTAATAGATCTCCGAGCAGGGGCCGCATGGTCCAGGTACGCCCATTGACCAAAAGTTATCCGCCATGCCACGTCGCTGAATGCGATCGAGGGGCAATCCAACTTCTCGGTGCCAGATATCGATGGCTTCATCATCGTCGAGGTAAACGGTGGCCCAAAGTCGGTCCTCCGCAAATCCATAGCCCCCATCGGCGATGGACTTGGTCAGCAGTTCCCAAGCGAATGGTATGGCGTCAGCCTTGAAGTAGTCACCGAAGGAAAAGTTACCCGCCATTTGGAAGAATGAAGCGTGCCGAGTTGTCTTCCCGACTTCCTCAATATCCAAAGTGCGAACGACTTTTTGCACACTTGTCGCCCTGAGGTAGGGAGCAGGCGCCTCCCCCAGGAAATATGGCTTAAACGGCACCATGCCGGCGTTAACGAATAGCAGTGTTGGGTCGTCAAGGAGTAAGGACGCTGACGGAACGATCTGGTGACCTCGGTCTGCGAAAAAACGCAGGAAGCGACTCCGGATCTCTGCCGAATCCATCAGCGGTGCACCTTGGCAGCAGCAGCGCCCGGTATTGCGGTAGGCGCTGGTCGCCCCGCCCCAGCAAGCAAGGTCCGCGCCGCACCCAAAGTTGTTGCCGCTGATATCCCTACCTGTTGGGCACTGGCTAACATGCCCTGCTCACGAGCATCGGCCAAGAACTTTTGGCCTTGGCGATAAAGCAGTACACCGCCCGCCGCACCTACCGCGGTCCAGAACAACCTGCGCACGAGTACTCCCAGAAGCTGCTAGAGGTCATCTAATCAAGACCCAACCTTAGCCGCTGGGCTCACCGAGCCGCGCCTGCTCCAGCCGGGCTGCAACCTGTGCCCAGTGCGCCTCCCCGCCATGGGTGGTGGGTTGGTAGTAACGCGATCCCACCAAGACATCGGGCAGGTATTGCTGCTGCGCCACCCCGCCGGGGAGATCATGAGGGTAGACATATGACTGACCGTGCCCCAACGCGGCCGCCCCAGGGTAATGCGCATCACGCAGCCACGGCGGCACCGAGCCAATAACGCCACGCTTGACGTCACCGGTCGCCGCACCGATCGCAAGCACCACGGCATTGGATTTCGGCGCAAGGGCGGCGTGGATAGTGGCGTGCGCCAAAATGATCTGAGCCTCTGGCATTCCGACCAGGGCCACCGCTGACGCCGCCGCAACTGCGGTCTGCAACGCGCTGATATCGGCCATGCCGATATCCTCGCTGGCCAAGATCATCAAGCGCCGAGCAACGAACCGCGGGTCTTCGCCCGCTTCGAGCATCCGAGCCAAGTAATGCAGGGCGGCATCAACATCACTGCCGCGCACGCTCTTGATGAAAGCACTGATCACGTCGTAGTGCTGGTCCCCATCCTTGTCGTATCGAAGGGCCACATGTTGCACTGCCTGCTCCACGTGCTCCACCCCAAGGGCGCCACCTCCGGTCGCCAGCATTGGCGCCGATGCGGCCTCCAGGGCCGTCAGCGCCCTGCGAGCGTCCCCGATCGACATTCGGGCTAGGGCTATTACGGCATCGTCCGTGATGGAGATGCGATCGGCGAGCCCACGTGGATCGCTAACCGCGCGCCGAATGAGCACGGTCAGGTTGGCCTCGGTCAGCGGCTCGAGCGTGATGACCACGCTGCGCGATAGCAGCGGGGAGATCACCGAGAAACTCGGGTTCTCGGTGGTGGCCGCGATCAAGGTGACCCAACCATTTTCAACAGCCGGCAGCAATGCGTCCTGCTGGCTCTTCGAGAACCGATGCACCTCGTCGATGAACAGCACCGTTCCACGTCCGTGCATTGCCAACTGATCGCGGGCGGTCTCGATGACCTCGCGGACATCCTTTACCCCGGCGGTCACCGCGGAGAGTTGGGTAAAGGTACGCCCCGAAGCCAAGGAGACCAAGGAAGCCAGCGTCGTCTTACCGGTACCGGGCGGACCCCAGAGAATGACCGACACGCAATGCGCTGAGCTCTCCAGCATCGTCCGCAGCGGGGAGCCTGCAGCTAGCACACCATCTTGCCCAAGTACCTCATCGATGACTCGTGGACGCATCCGCACCGCCAGGGGAGCCGAGGCCCGCTGCGGGGACAACCCATCGTCAAAGAGCGTCACGGGTCAACCCTATGAACCATCATCGATCCCGAAAATGTGGGCTACATGATTCGGCCGGATCGATACACCCCTGCCGCACTGAACCCAAGCGCCGAGTACAGCCGTCGGCCCGACTCATTACCGGCGTACATCTCCAAGATGATCATCGGTACCTGGTCGGCAATTGCCTCAATTATTAGGCGATTGCAGACTTCGCGGGCCAAGCCAGTGCCGCGGGCACTTGGGTGCGTGCAGATACTCACTAGGTGCGCGGCCCCGGATGCGCTATTAATCTGCGCCCCGACCGAGAGTAATTCCGCACCCTGTGTCATCCCACACCACCGCACAATGCCGTCTGCGCCAGGAAACACGTGTGCGGAATCAGAGTGGGCCAACAAATCCGAGATTCGATGGTCAGCCGGCGCCAGGATCTGCGCACTTGATTCACGTGTACCCACGGTTGCCGGGTCCAGCGTCCATTGGCACCAATGCCCTGGATCTGGGCTGGTGAAAACCGGCGGCAAGCCCCCGAACACCGACTCCTCCACGGTAACGCCATTGATCGGCATCGATGCGGCTAGTGCGGTCAAAATTGCGGTGACCCGAGCTGGCTCGTTGCCGAGCGTGGTCGCCCACACCTCACCGGTTTGCTCCGCGACTCGCAGCCAGCCAACGTGGTCGCCATCTACCTCTACCGCTACCAAGTCATCCCCGGTCACTCGCCACCTGATGAAAGGGTCATCGGGGCGCGCCGCAACTAGTAGGTCACCTGCCGAAGCCATCAGGAGACAGCTGGCCGCTCGGCGTCAGCGGTTGGGCGCTCAGCGAGCTCGGGCACGGCGTCGATCCCGGCCTCACGGCGCTGCTGCAATGTGATGGTGCTGGGTGCGCCGGTCAGAGGATCGTGACCGGCACCGGTTTTCGGGAAGGCGATTACGTCACGAAGTGACGTCGCACCGGCCAGCAACATGCAAGTGCGGTCCCAGCCAATTGCAATGCCCCCGTGGGGCGGCGGACCGAACGTGAATGCCTCAAGCAAAAACCCGAACTTCTCTTGGGCTTCGATATCTGACATGCCAAGCATTGTGAATACCCGCTGCTGCACATCCGCTTGATGAATACGGATTGACCCGCCACCAATCTCATTGCCATTGCAGACGATGTCATAGGCCCAGGCCAAGGCTTCGCTGGGTGCTTGCTCGAAATTATCGCGCCATTGCAGATTCGGTGACGTAAACGGGTGATGCACGGCCGTCCAGCCCAAGTTTCCTTGATCGTCCTTTGTCTCCTCGAACATCGGCGCGTCGATTACCCACAGGAATGACCAGGTGCTCTCATCGATTAGCTCCAGCCGACGGGCTATCTCCAGCCGTGCGGCTCCTAGGAGCGTTCGGGCTTCAGCCGGCTTGCCCGCGGCAAAAAAGACGCAGTCACCAGGCTGGGCGAGAGCCGCTGCTGCGAGGCCCGCACGTTCCGCGTCACTGAGATTCTTCGCAACCGGTCCCCCGAGCGTGCCGTCCGCATCAACCGTCACATAGGCCAGACCCTTGGCACCTCGCTGCTTGGCCCACTCCTGCCAGGCATCAAAGGCACGTCGCGGCTGATCGGCGCCCCCGGGCATCACGACCGCACCCACGTAGTCAGCCTGGAACACCCGAAATGGGGTAGCCGCGAAGTATTCCGTAAGATCCACTAATTCAATCCCGAAACGCAAATCGGGCTTGTCACTGCCAAACCGGCGCATGGCCTCGTGATAAGTCATACGTGGGATATCGCCAATTTCGTAACCCAAGATGCCCTTCCAGAGCCCGCGGATCACCGCCTCGCCCACCTCAATGACATCGTCTTGCTCAACGAATGACATCTCGATATCGAGTTGGGTGAACTCCGGTTGCCGGTCAGCACGAAAATCCTCGTCGCGATAGCAGCGGGCGATCTGGAAGTAACGCTCCATCCCCGCCACCATGAGCAGCTGCTTGAAAAGTTGCGGTGACTGCGGCAGCGCATACCAACGGCCGGGCTGCAGGCGCACCGGAACCAAGAAATCTCGCGCGCCTTCTGGGGTGGAACGAGTCAGCGTCGGGGTCTCGATTTCAACGAAGTCACGTTCCAGCAACACGTCGCGGGCAATCTGATTGACCCGAGATCGCATGCGCAAGGCAGCGCCCGCGGATTGCCTTCGCAAATCTAGGTACCGGTACTTAAGCCGGACCTCATCGCCGACGCTCACTCGGTCATCAATCGGGAACGGCAACGGCGCCGATGTCGAGAGCACCTCCACGACATCCCCCATCACCTCGATCGCACCGGTTGCTAAATCCGGGTTCTCGTTGCCCGATGGGCGCAGTTCAACGGTGCCGGTGATCTTCAAGCAGTACTCATCACGAAGGGCATGGGCTATCGCTGTATCACGCACGACAACCTGAACTACCCCACTGGCATCACGCAGGTCCAAGAATGCCACCCCACCGTGATCCCGGCGGCTGGCTACCCAGCCGGCCAGGGCAACAGTGCTGCCCGCATCTTCAGCGCGAAGTGAACCAGCGCCGTGTGAGCGAATCACGAACTCTCCTTTGATGCAGTTGATGTATCGGCGGTGGCGAAAACCCTTGGCTTCATGTCTTCAAGTGGCGGCTGCCAAGTCGCGGCATCTGCATCGACTTGATCACCTGAGCGAATATCCTTAACCGTATCGCCGGCAGTACCCTCGGCAGCGGAAGCTGGAAACCACACATAAGGTATCGCGCGCCGATCCGCGTAGCGGATCTGCTTGCCGAATTTATCTGCACTTGGTGCCACTTCGCAAGATATGCCACGCCGGCGCAATTCCCGAGCCACCAATTCACTCGATGCGCGACTTGCCTCATCGGCGACGGCAACTAGAACGGCGGACGGCACCGCACGCGAGGCAGCCACCAAACCCTTCGCAATAAGAATTGACACCAGGCGGGTAACTCCCAGGGAGATTCCGACGCCGGGATAACTCTGCTTGGCGTCACTTGCCAAATCGTCGTAACGGCCACCTGAGCTAATTGATCCAGCAGCCTCAAAGCCAACCAATTGGGTCTCATAGACGGTGCCGGTGTAGTAATCCAGCCCGCGGGCTATCCGTAGATCCGCCACAACTGAGCCCGGCCGCTCAGCATTAGCCCCGATCACCACGGCCGAAAGTTCACTCAACCCTTGATCCAGTAGGTCATTTCGCACGCCAAGTGCCCGAACTTGATCAACGAATGTTGCGTCCGGCGTGCAGATTGCCGCAAGCGCAAGGCATTTGGCTGCGGCCTCCGGCGTCAAACCTGCTTCCGACTCCAGCAAGACGCGAACCTGGTCGGGACCAATCTTGTCTAACTTGTCGATGGCTCGCAGCACCCCTTGGGTATCAGTCGCCCCGACCCCGAGATAGAAGCCCTCGGCGAGCTTGCGGTTGTTAACCTGAATTCTGGCCCGTGGAATCGGCAGGCTTGCCAATAAAGATGACATCACCACTGCAATCTCGACCTCGTGGTGAAAAGCCAGTGCGTCCTTGCCTACCACATCAATATCGGCCTGCGTGAACTCCCGGAAGCGGCCTTCCTGGGGACGCTCACCCCGCCAGACCTTTTGTATCTGGTACCGGCGCAGCGGGAACTCCAACGCCGCTGCGTGCTCGAGTACGTACCTCGCAAATGGCACGGTTAAGTCAAAGTGCAGGCCCAGGCCTAGGTCTGCTTCATCAGCCGTGGCCTGCAGGCGGCGCAACACATAAATCTCTTTGTCGATTTCGCCGTCTCGCTGCATCTGTTCAACCGGCTCGACCGCGCGTGTCTCCAGTGAGAGGAATCCGTGCAGTTCAAAAATCTCGCGAGCGGTATCGAGAACGTGCTGTTCGATTACCCGCCCAGGCGGAAGTAACTCGGGAAAACCCGACAGCCGGTTGATTTTTGCCATGACTACAACCCTCGCCTTGGAGCCGGGTCAGCTTGGGCCAAGTACGGATTCGTGGCCCGCTCGACCCCAATTGTGGTCTGGGGGCCATGCCCCGGCAGGACCAATGTCTCATCAGGGGCGCCCAGCACGACCCGGGTCAGTGACTTGACCATGGCTAGGCCATCGCCACCGGGTAGATCCGTTCGACCGATAGATCCCGCGAATAACAGATCCCCACTCAACATGATCGGCGCATCGACATCGGCGACCTGAAAGACCACCGAACCCTCCGTGTGCCCCGGTGCGTGTCGCACTCGCAGCCCCAAGCCGGCCAGATCCAACACCTCCTCGTCGCCGATCACGCGTACTTCCTTCGGCTCGGTCAATTCCAAGGCCCCCTTCGTCATCGCCAGCAACTGCTCACGGCCCATGCTGGAGGTGGTGCCAATCGGGTCAGCAAGGCGATATCGATCGTCAGCGTGGATAAGTGCCGGGATATCAAATCCGGCCGCGACGGGGGCTACAGACCAAACGTGATCAATGTGGCCGTGGGTAAGGAGCACCGCGGCCGGCAATAAGTGCTGCTCGCGGACTATCTCAAGTACCCCGTCGATACTGCCTTGGCCAGGATCCACGATGACGCACGGCTGCCCTGGGGCGGTGGCGATCACATAGCAGTTCGTGGCCCATGGCCCTGCGGGAAAGCCTGCGATCAACACCTTCGCAAGCCTAGTGCCGAGCAAATCCACGGCCGAATAGACTCCGCGGGTGGCAAGTAACCAGCGCGAGCGCCAATTGGCCCGGGAAAAGTACGAACGTCAGCAGGCACGTCGCGTAGCGAGTGCCAAGCGTCGCGGCCAGCGCCAAAAGTTAGTCGCGGCCATCGTGGTCGTCGTCCTGGTGGCCGGCTCCCTAGCCGTGGTGTTCATCAGCCAGCGCGACAACTCCGAGCCGGCAGCAGTGGTGGCCGCATCGGCGGCTGCCTCGCAAGCACCGGCCTCGAACTGCACCCCACCGATCCCCGCCCGCCCCGATGATCAATCGTGGGCGAGTGCCCCGGCCGCGTCACCGCTTTCCTCGAGTCCAGCGAAGATCACTTTGGTCACCAACTGCGGCGACATCGTGATATCCACCCTGCCCGCCGAAGCGCCACTTACGGTTGCGTCGGAGATCTTCTTAGTCGAGCAGGGCTTTTATGATGCCGTCAGCTGCCATCGGTTGACCACCGCCGGGATTTTTGTCCTGCAATGTGGTGATCCAAAGGGCGACGGCACCGGTGGTCCTGGTTATGAGGTGCCAGATGAGAACCTGCCGGTGGCCGGCACGGCAAATTACCCGGCCGGGTCGGTTGCCATGGCCAACGCCGGCCCCAATACCAATGGCTCGCAGTTCTTCCTCGTTTATGAGGACACCACCTTGCCGGCTGGATACACCATTTGGGGCACCATCACCGCCGGACTGGACATCGTGCGCCAGGTGGCGGCCGGCGGGGTCGTCGGTGGTGGTGCAGACGGGCCGCCGCTCCAGTCCATAACAATTGAGACAGCAACGGCCCAAACCGGGTAATTGGGCCGGTACGGTTAGGAAATACACCCCAAACGATAGGCAGGTTCCTCGATGGCCGACCCCAATGGGCCGACCCCGGTAATGCCCACGCCAGCCATGCTGCGCCGGGCACCGGCACCCGCAGCACCCGAGTCTTCGCCGTTTGGCCGGGTGGAAGCAGATGGAACGGTCTATTTGCTGGCGCCTGAAGGAGAGATTCGCATCGGGCAGTGGGCCGCCGGCCCCCCGGCCGCCGGCTTGGCCTTCTTTCAGCGCAAGTACGAGGATTTGTTGGTCGAAATTGACCTGATCGGGGCCCGCTTGGCCGACGGTCGAGCAACCCCGGAGCAAGCCCAAAGCGTGCTAGTGAAAGTCCAACAAGCAATTACCGCCCGATCCTTTGTTGGCGACCTGGCCGCCCTTGACATTAAATGCCAGGCCGTTGCCGCAGGTATCGCCCAAGCCCGCGCTGAGTTGACCGAAAAACGTGCCGCCGCTCGCGCCGAGGCCACGGCGGCCCGGGAGGCGCTGGCGGCTGAAGCCGAGAAACTCGGCCCTTCGACCTCCTGGAAACAATCAAGTGAGCGCTTCGGCGCAATCGTCGAAGAGTGGAAGGTACTTCCGCACACCGATCGGGCCACCGAGCAGGTACTCTGGAAACGCATCAGCACCGCCCGCACTGGCTTCGATAAGCGTCGACGTCAGCACTTCGCCGAGGCCGACGCCCTGCACAAGGTTGCGGTCGCACGCAAGCGCGAACTAATTGCCACCGCCGAAGCCCTGGCCAAATCCACCGATTGGGTGGGCACCGGCAAGAAGATCCGCGACCTGATGAATGACTGGAAATCGGCCCCACGCGCCGGGCGAAGTGACGAGGACAAGCTCTGGAAGCGCTTCAAGGCAGCGCAGGACGAGTTCTTCGCCGCGAAGACCGCCGCGGACCTGCAGGCCGAAGCCGCGCTCCTGCCAAATATCGCTGAAAAGGAGCTACTGGTTTCGCAGGCCGAGGCACTGCTGCCGATCACCGACCACAAGGCAGCGAAAGTGGCCCTTCGCGGGATCCACGAGCGTTGGGAGAAAGTCGGCGACCTACCCCGCGGAGATCGGGAGCGCCTGGAAAATCGACTCCGCAAAGTTGATGAAACCTTACGCAAGGATGAGTCCGAAAGCTGGAAGAAATCCAACCCAGAGGCACGGGTACGGGCGGAATCCACAGCGAACGTGTTTGCAGATGGCATCGCCAAGCTCGAGGCCAAGCGGCAAAAGGCCGAGGCGAGCGGAAATCTGCGCGAGGTCGAAAAGTTGGAGGCTGCCATAGAGCAGACGACGGCGTTACTTCGTGCAGCGCAAGCAGCAGCGAATGAATTCGGGTCACTTACCCACGTGGGCTAGTAATGGGCCAGGTTATAGCCAACTGTCAAACTCGATATGCGTCGTAAACCCCTTCTACGCTGCGTACTGCCTTAAGCACCGAACCTAGGTGCTTCGGGTCGGCCATTTCGAAGGTGAATCGCGACAGGGCGATTCGATCCCGTGAAGTCGTGACCGAAGCGCTCAGGATATTGACGTGGGTGTCCGATAGGGCTCTGGTTACATCGCTGAGGAGCCTGGCGCGATCAAGTGCCTCGACCTGGATGTTCACCAAAAATACGCTCGATGCCGTCGGTGCCCAGGTAACCTCGACGATTCGCTCAGGCTCTGCTTGCAGGCCGGGGATATTCACGCAGTCCGCACGATGAACGGACACCCCAGAACCACGTGTGACAAATCCGAGAATCTCATCACCGGGCACCGGGGTGCAGCACTTGGCCAGTTTGATCCAGACGTCAGCAACGCCCTTGACAACCACCCCGACATCACCAGCCGGCCGGGTGCGCTGGCGCAAGCTCGCGGGGTTAATACCCTCGGCCGCATCATCGGCAGCGCCATCGACACCACCCGCCGCGTCTACCAACCTCTGGACAATCGTGGCGGCTGAAATCCGGCCCTCGCCAACGGAGGCATACAAGGCGGTTACATCGCTTTGGTGTAGCCCGCTCGCAATATTTTGCAAGGACTGATTGGTCATCAAGCGTTGCAAAGGCAGGCCTTGCTTGCGCATGGCGCGCACGATGGCATCCTTGCCAGTTTCAACCGCTTCCTCGCGGCGCTCCTTGGAGAACCAGCCCTTGATTTTGCTCTTCGCCCGCGCGGATGCAACAAATGTCACCCAGTCGCGGCTTGGTCCCGCCCCCTCGGCCTTGGAGGTGAAGATCTCGACGACATCGCCGTTATCCAACTTCGATTCCAGCGGCACCAATTTGCCGTTAACCCTTGCGCCAACGCACCGATGGCCCACTTCGGTATGCACACTGTAAGCAAAATCCACCGGCGTCGCACTGCTTGGCAAGGCAACGACATCACCTTTGGGAGTGAAGACGAATACCTCGGAGGAGCTAAGGTCATAGCGAAGGGAATCCATGAACTCATCTGGGTCTTCGGTTTCACGCTGCCACTCCATCAGTTGGCGCAGCCAACCGAAATCATCCGGGCCCGACTTGCCACCAACATCTTGCTGCTTGTAGCGCCAGTGCGCTGCGACACCGAACTCCGCGGACCGGTGCATGTCTTGGGTTCGAATCTGCAATTCGACCGGCTTGCCCTCCGTGCCGATGACGGTCGTATGAAGTGACTGATACATGTTGAACTTCGGCATCGCAATGAAATCCTTGAACCGCCCGGGCACTGGACTCCACTTGGCATGGATCACCCCAAGCACCGCATAGCAATCCCTGAGGCTCTCGACAAGAATTCGAACACCGAGCAAGTCATAGATGTCGGCGAAATCTCGGCCTCGGACGATCATTTTTTGATACACCGAGTAATAGTGCTTCGGACGACCGCTTACCACTGCACGCAATTTCGCCTTACGTAAATCCGCGTTTATTTCCTCGATTATTTCCGAAAGCAACTGGTCGCGTGACGGCGCGCGCTGCCCTACAAGTTGCACAATTTCGTCGTACATCTTTGGATGCATGGTCGCAAAGGCAAGGTCTTCTAACTCCCACTTGACCGCATTTATCCCAAGTCGATGGGCGAGCGGCGCATAGATCTCCAGGGTTTCGCGCGCTTTATTCTGCTGCTTCTCCTCGGGCATATAGCGCAAGGTGCGCATATTGTGCAGGCGATCGGCAAGCTTAATTACTAGCACTCGAATATCGCGCGCCATGGCAACTACCATTTTGCGGACGGTCTCTGCGGCTGATGACTCGCCATATTTGACCCGGTCGAGTTTGGTTACACCATCAACCAACTGGGCGATTTCATCACCGAAATCCTCACGAAGGGCATCAAGGGAATAGCCGGTGTCTTCCACGGTGTCATGCAACAGCGCCGCGGCCAGAGTCGGCGCGGTCATGCCGAGATCGGCGAGGATGGTCGCGACCGCCAACGGGTGCGTTATGTACTTCTCCCCCGACATACGGGTCTGGTTGCGATGCAGATACTCGGCCATCTCGTATGCGCGTTCGACCATCCGGGTATCTGATTTCGGATGGTATTGACGCAAGGTTCGAAAAAGTGGATCTAGTTCTGGGTGCGCCCGGCGCTGGATCCCAGCCAGGCGGGCAACCCGTGACCGAAAACCCTCGGACGCGACCGTGACCAAGCCTGGTTGCGAAACCGGCTCCGTGATCAGCGGTGCTTCCTTAGCCACTGGCACTCCAAATTTACAGGGTAAAGCTACAGATACCTGAATCCCTTGTGTTCACCGTGTCAGTGTACGCGGACTAGGAAACCAGCAGTGCGTGCACGTTAACCCCGAGGGCCTCGAGAGTTGCCCGGCCACCTAGAGCAGGTATTTCCAGCACTAACAGCACAGCAATAACCTCGGCACCGGTACGCCGAATCAGGTCAACGCCGGCGGCGGCCGTGCCCCCGGTGGCCAAGACGTCATCGACTAGGGCTACCCGTCGACCGGGCCCAAGGGCATGGGAGTGGATCTCCAAGGCGGTCGCTCCGTACTCCAGCGCGTAATCAACGCTATGGACCGCCCCTGGTAATTTACCGGGCTTGCGTAAGGTGACAAAGCCAGCACCTCGGGCCCGCGCAAGCACCGCGCCATAAGGAAAGCCCCGGGCATCGATACCAGCAACATCATCAATTTGATCAGGGCCCAGCGCCTCGCTCATAGCGTCAATTACCAGACCAAATGACACCGGGTCGGCCATCAACCCGGTTAGGTCCTGGAATGCGACCCCAGCCTGTGGCCAATCTTCGATGACCCTTATCCGCGACCGCAATATCGCCTCGGCCGAGGCAGTTAGCAGCGGGTCTGGTCCCGGCATCTTCGCTTAACTAAGACTTGGACCTGCGGGAGCGGCTAACCCGCTTAGGTTGATTTCGCACCGTGTCGTCGACTCGAGTGGTGATACCAAAATCACCTTCACCCCCTGCGTCGTCGAGGTCACCGGTACGCCCCTTACCAGCCTGGGCCCGACGCGCATTAACCCGAGTGGTAAGGGACCGCATGGCCGGCTGGCGTTCCTTTAGTTGCGCCAAGAACGGAGTAGCGATGAAGATCGAGGAGTAGGTACCGGCAGCCATGCCGACCGCGAGGGCCACCGCCAGGTCCAGCAAAGTGCCCGCACCCAGCAGCCCGGCACCGATGATGATGATCGCGAGCACCGGCAACAACGCCACAATCGAGGTGTTGACACTTCTGACCAGGGTCTGATTTAGGGCCAGGTTCGCAGCCTCGCTGTAGGTGAGCACCGATTGACCGGCGATATTTCTGGTGTTCTCCTTGACCTTGTCGAACACCACCACGGTGTCGTAAAGCGAGAAACCGAGAATCGTTAGTAACCCAATGACGGTAGCCGGCGTGACCTCAAGACCGGTGAGTGCATAAATCCCGATGGTGATGACTAGGTCATGGGCCAGGGCGACGAGTGCGGCTACCGCCATTCGCCACTCGAAGTAAATTGAGAGGAATATTGTCACCAATAGCAAAAAGACCACTAAGGCCTGTAGCGCCTTTTTCGAGATCTCCGAACCCCAGGTGGGGCCAACCACCTGAACCTTGATCTCCGATTTTGGTACCCCGCAGAGATCTGCTAGCTGACCGGCCAGCACCGAACTCTCATCGGCGGTCAGTGACTCGGTCTGCACCCTAATCGTCCCATTAACAGCCGACGTGACAATGGCCTGTGCACCGGTCTTGGCTTCAGCCACCGTGCGGGCCTGCTCAACACTGCAGGTTGCATTCGAAATCGAAAAGTCCGCACCGCCGCGAAACTCGATTCCGAGGTTCAACCCACGAAACAGCAAGGCACCAACCGAGACCAGCAAGATGATCGCCGAGATTACGTACCAAGTACGCCGGCGGCCGACGAAGTTAACCGAGACCTGACCTTGATAAAGGCGCTGCCCAATGCCAATGCGACCACTCATGGGCTCGGCACCTCCACAGATTTATTCTCGGCTCCCGAACGCCTTCGGGACTTGCCGACTACTGCGCCGGCGAGACTATGACCGCCTATTCGATCGGGATCCAAGCCGGTCCAGCGCGATCCCTTCTGCATCCACTTGGAGCGACCGAGCAGGACCACGAAGGGGTGCGTGAACCAGAACGCCACAATTACGTCGATTACTGTCGTTAATCCGAGGACAAAGGCGAACCCGCGAACGCTGCCGACCGAAAGGAGGTAAAGCACTACCGCGGCCAGCAGTGACACGAAGTCGGCCGCCAACAGTGTTCGCCGAGCCCTTACCCAGCCGCTTTCGCATGCTTGACGCAGGGACCGGCCCTCACGGATTTCATCTCGAATGCGCTCGAAGTAAACAACAAAGGAGTCGGCGGTGATGCCAATCGCCACGATAGCTCCCGCCACCCCGGCCAATGTCAAAGTCAGGCCGATGGTCTTGCTGAACACGACGATCATCAGGTAGGTAACTGCGGCGGCAATGATCAAGGAGATCACCGCCACGATGCCAAGGGCCCGGTAATAGATCATCAGATAGATCATGACCAGAACCAGACCAAGGAGTCCGGCGATGATGCCGGCGCGCAATTGATCACTTCCAACGGTAGGTGAAACACTCGTGATGTCAACCGGATCCAAAGTGACCGGAAGCGCGCCGTACTTGAGCACGTTGGCGAGGTCGCCTGCCTCCTGCGCGGTGAAGTCACCTTCGATCTGGGCTTGCCCACCAAGAATGGGCTCATTGAACCTCGGGGCTGAGACTACGACGCCATCGAGCACGATCGCAAAGGCATTACACGGGCTGGCACCGGTACCACAATCCGGCAGCGCAGATAGCTTGGTAGATGCCTCCGCCAGCGCCTTGGCGCCTTCGCTATCGAACTCCAGTGAGACCACCCAGCTGCCGATCCCATTTTGGGGCAGCCCCGCAGTTGCGCCCGTGACATTACTGCCCTTGATGAACGCCGGCTCCAGGTTGTACTTCAGTTCGCCACTTCGCTCACAGGTACCCAGCCAAAGCGCCGGATCATCGGGAATCCCCCCCGTGTAGGAGGCTGGATTCGTGCAGTCCAGAGCCGCTACCTGGGCTAAGTACTCATCTGTGTTCTCCGGTGACTGCACCAGCTCAGTACCGGGTACGAAAGTACTACTTGGTGTGGGCGACGGACTGGCAGACGGACTGGCAGACGGATCCGCGGTCGGGGTGGCATTTACATCAAATGGCTGCGGGTTGAGCAGCGTATCGACCGGGCGGAAATCTAGGAGGGCCGTGCGCTTGACCAGATCGACTAGGCGATTTTGCTCGGCGCCGGGCACCGAGACGATGATTGCGGCCCCGTTGCCCGACCCCTGGGTGGTGACTTCGGCTTCAGCAACGCCAAGGCCGTCAACGCGCTGGCGGATAATGGCCACGGTCTGCGCCAGTTGCTCATCGGTGATCGTGGCACCGGCCGTTACCGGCTTGGGCACCAAAATAACCTGGGTGCCACCTTGTAGGTCTAGGCCAAGGCGCACCGTGTTGGCCGTACCGGGCCAAAATACCCAAACGAGTAAGCCCGCTAACACAAGTGACAAGGCAATCAGCCCGCGCGCAGGCCGTGAAGTTACCGGAGGAGCCACCTGTTTGACCGCCTAGATTGCCGAGCCCGGTGCGCCCGGTGCCTCTGGCTCATCGGGGGTCGCTTGGTCAAGGTCCGCGACGGGGATGACTTTGGCGATGGCGGCCGGCAGCATCCGGATGACGACCCCTGGCGAGATCTCAACAAGGACTTCATCGCCGTTGGCTACGACCGTGCCGAAGATCCCGGCGGTGGTCATGATGTTGGTGCCCGGGCCCATCTTCGCGAGCGTCTCGGCCTGCTTCTTTTGCCTTACCTTGGCCGGGCGAATCATCAAAAAATAGAAAACGACGGCGATCAAAACCAGCGGTAAAATCGTGACGAGATCCACGGCGCTCCTGACAATTTCCAGACGGGGTCAATAACTGCTAAGACCCGCCGACGACCGAACTTACGGCCACCGTAGGAGCCTACCGGTGCCTTGGCAACCGGCGCTTAGGTGCCTAGATCAAACTGTGTTTGCGGCAAGATCGGCGCACCCGCCCCGAGGTGGGACCAAGCCGCCGGCGCCGCGACCCGACCCCGTGGGGTGCGCACGATCATGCCCAACCGCACCAAGAAGGGCTCCGCCACCGTCTCAATGGTCTCTGGCTCCTCACCTACCGCCACCGCCAATGTGGAGAGCCCGACCGGTCCCCCGCCGAAGCGGTTTATCAGGACATCAAGGACCGCCCGGTCAATTCGGTCCAGGCCAAGTTCATCTACCTCGTAAAGTTCTAATGCCGCATGGGCGGTGTCGCGATCAACCACCCCATTACCGTGCACTTGGGCGAAATCTCGCACGCGCCGCAGCAACCTATTGGCGATCCGCGGCGTGCCCCGGCACCTGCGGGCTATTTCAACAGCCCCATCATCATGGAGTGGCACGCTCAGTAGCGATGCGGAGCGCCGCAGGATGATCTCAAGATCGGCAGGGTCATAGAAATCCAGATGGGCGGTGAAACCGAACCGGTCCCGCAGTGGGCTCGGCAGCAACCCGGCCCGGGTAGTCGCCCCGACGAGGGTGAAGGGCGCAATCTCCAACGGAATTGCCGTGGCACCGGGCCCTTTGCCGACCACCACATCAACCCGAAAGTCCTCCATCGCTAAGTAGAGCATCTCCTCGGCAGCCCGCGCGGTGCGATGAATCTCATCGAGAAACAGCACTTCACCCGGCTGCAGGCTCGAGAGAACAGCAGCCACATCACCTGCATGTTGTAGCGCCGGGCCCGAGGTGATGCGAAGTGGGGCCTGCAACTCTGCAGCAATGATGACGGCCAACGTGGTCTTACCCAAGCCGGGTGGACCGCTTAAGAGCACATGATCGGCGGCCCGGCCGCGCCGACGCGCGGCCTCTAAGACCAACCCGAGCTGGGATTTAACGCGCTCTTGGCCCACGAATTCCTGCAGCGAGCCCGGCCGCAGCGCGCCTTCGACGGCAGCATCCGTTGGATCTGGTGCGGCATCGGTGACCCGATCGCTCATGAACGATCCAAGGATTGCAAGGCGGCTTTGAGTAGCTTGGCGATATCTGGGTCGGCCATCTCGACAGCCAGTGGGGTGACGGCAACAATTGCGGCATCGGCCTCGCGCGCTGACCACCCCAAGGAAATCAAGCCGGCCGTGACGGCCCCTTGCCAAGTTGCCGGCGTCAGCATTCCGCCCGCATTGGCCACACCGCCGGTTGGTGGCCCAATGCGATCCTTAAGTTCGAGCACCAACCGACCCGCCCCTTTTCGACCAACACCGGGCACTTTGGTCAAGGTGGCGAAGTCATCACTTGCCACCGCCGCTCGAAGCTCATCCGGTGCCAAAGTCGCCAAGATTGCCAGTGCCAGTCGGGGGCCGATGCCGCTAATGGTTTGCACCAATTCGAATACCGCACGCTCATCTGAATCGAGGAACCCGAATAAAGTCCAGGAATCCTCGCGCACGATCATGGTGGTTACGAGTTCGACGTGGTCGCCCACCCGCAGACTAAGTGCAGTTGCCGGTGTACATGAAGCGGTAACCCCCATCGGGCCGATATCGACAACAACGTGATCGACCCCAACGTGATTAACAGCACCGCGCAGGAATGCGATCATCGGGCACCGGCCGCAATCGCCGCTGCGATGCGCTGCTGCGCACTTCCCCGCCAGATCGCGCAGACGGCGATCGCCACCGCATCGGCCGCATCTGCTGGTTTCGGGGCTTGGCTCAATCCCAAGATTCGGGTCACCATCGCAGTGACCTGCACTTTGTCCGCCCGGCCGCTTCCGGTGACCGCGGCTTTTACCTCGGTTGGGGTGTGCATAGCGACCGACATCCCACGCCGTCCCGCGATGACCAGGGCAATGGCCGCCGCTTGGGCGGTGCCCATCGCCGATCGCACATTGTGCTGGCTGAAGACCCGTTCAATCGCGATGACATCTGGGTCAAATTGGTCAACGAGGGCGTTGATCCCGCGCTCAATTGCCGCCAACCGAATCTCGATGGCGGTGGCAGGTGCCGTGCCGAGCACCGCGATATGCATGGCAGTGAGCGTGCGACCGGGTGCGCCATCGAGTACGGCCACCCCGCACCTGGTCAGGCCGGGGTCGACTCCCAAGACTCGCATGCCTACCCCTTTCACCGTCCGAACAGGTGTTCGGATGACAGTAACGTGGGAGGCCGACAGTTTGGGGGAATCAAGCACCCGGCGCGGCGTACTGCTCCGGCCGGCCGACGAGGTCCCCGACCACCTCGGCAAAACCGGCGCGCAGGTCCGCGACGAGGTCACCCAGATCCGAAACCGCGCGGTCATCAGCCGAGATCCCCACGTAGGCCGTGCCGTCATAAGTCACCATCGTGATGTTCACCGCCGCCCCGATCGTGGCCACCAAGGGGTAGGCCGCGAGCATTTTGGCCCCGGCCAAATAAAGCGGAACCGGCGGGCCGGGCACATTGCTGGCCGTGATGTCACTGCTTTGGGCCGCCTGAGCGAGCATCGGGACCGGCACAAACCAACTCACTTCGGCAAGTGGATCGGCTAAGCGAAGCGCCGGTTCCTCGCGCCAGTCGGAGACAAGGTCATGTGCCGCGGTCATCCGCTCACTGGTGCTCAACCCGGCAATCGGAAATGGGAAACGCGCAATACTGACGGCATTGGAAGCCTGCCCGGTGCGATCCCCTGGATCCCCGCGCAAGCTGATGGGGACATTGATTCGCAATTCATCGACGACGACCCCGTGGCGGCGATGGTAGATATCAAACCCACCGGCAAGTGCCGCGAGGAAGGCGTCATTGACACTTAGACCCCGCGACTTCGCTGCCCCGCGAAGGGCCGCGAACGGTAGGTTGAAAGCGGCGAACCGATAGGTGGTGCCGCGGCCGGTCAGCACCGGCGACATCGGGCCATCAGTTACCGAGGTGAACCGGCCAATTGACGAAACCGTATTCCATACCCGAGACCAAGTTTGGGTTGGCGCTGACACCGAATTCCGGACCAGACCAACGGCTCCGCGTATTGAACTGGCCGCAAGTTCGGTACCCCACTTGAAATTGTCGGTCAGGTTGGCGATGGTCACGTCGGTCACCGAGACATCCTCGGCCGCCGGTGCGGGCGGCGGCACCGGCTCATCGGGGTTGGCCTGCTCGCCCAGTTCGAAGAGTGAAAGCGCAATCATTACGGTCGCCGCGCCATCGGCAATGGAGTGATGAAGCTTCAATAAGAATGCAGACTGATCCCCGGGCAGCCCCTCGATCAGTACGGCTTCCCAGAGCGGGCGGTTGCGGTCGAAGTCCGTCAGGCTCATCCGCCGTGCATCATCCAATAAGCCTTGCCAGCCCACATCGACGGGCAACCGGTACCTGCGCACATGCACATCGAGATCGAAATCCGGATCAACGGCAAGTCGCGGTGCCGAGAACCCGGTTGCGCCATAAAGCGGACGTTTACGCAGGGCCGGAACAAATAGGGTGAGGCGATCAAGGCGGGCGTGCAACCGCTCCCAATCTGGGGCCCGGTCCAGTACCGCGAGGGCAATCACCGTTGAGCGCAGGCTCGGATCCGTACTAGCGGTGCGGAAGGTGGCGGCATCCCAGCCACGTAGCTGAGTGCCTACCCCGCGCCTCTCGTCAGCCATTCTTCACTCTGGACCTACCCGACCCTTGCCATGATGTCATCGCTCACATCGAAGTTCGCATAAACATTTTGCACATCGTCACTATCCTCGAGAACGTCAATCAATTTGAAGACCTTGCGGGCTCCATCTTCATCTAAATCGACAGTAACGCTAGGCAAGAAGGTCGCTTCAGCAGATTCGTAGTCCAACCCCGAGGTTTGCAAGGCAGTGCGCACCGCGACCACATCGGTAGCAGCGCTGACCACTTCAAATGCTTCCCCTAGATCATTGACCTCTTCGGCACCGGCGTCCAATACGGCACTCAGGACATCATCCTCGGTGAGGCCATCGGATTTCGGCACAATCACCACGCCTTTACGCGCGAACAGATACGAGACCGACCCTGGGTCGGCCATCGAGCCGCCATTTCTAGTCATCGCAACTCGGACTTCAGACGCCGCGCGATTTCGGTTATCGGTGAGGCACTCGACCAGGAATGCGACACCATTTGGTCCGTAGCCCTCGTACAAGATGGTCTGCCAATCGGCGCCACCGGCTTCCAGCCCGGATCCACGCTTCACCGCCCGCTCGATATTGTCCAGCGGCACCGAAGTCTTGCGGGCCTTTTGCACCGCGTCGTAAAGTGTTGGGTTACCCGCCAAGTCGCCTCCACCGGTGCGCGCGGCAACTTCAATATTCTTGATCAGGCGCGCAAATAGCTTGCCCCGGCGCGCATCGACAACGGCTTTCTTGTGCTTTGTGGTCGCCCATTTGGAATGACCGCTCATGAGTGCTGCCTCACAATCTCAACAAATAACTCGTGGATTCGCGTATCGCCCGTCAATTCGGGATGAAATGACGTAGCGAGGCGCACCCCTTGCCGCACCGCCACGATGGTACCTGCGGCACCGCCGCGCTGGAGGGTGGAGAGCACTTCCACCCCGGAATCAACTGACTCCACCAGCGGGGCCCGGATAAACACCGCCCGAAATGGCTTCGGTCCAACCACTGAGATGTCCAGGTCGATTTCAAATGAGTCCACTTGGCGGCCGAAAGCATTGCGCCGCACGGTGACGTCCAGCCCACCAATGGATTGCTGGTCTGGGCGGGCATCGGTTACGTGCGCGGCCAACATGATCATGCCGGCACATGAGCCATACATCGGTAGGCCAGCCTTCGAGGCGGCGCGCAGGGGGTCGATGAGGTTCATCCGAATTGCCAGATTTGACATCGTGGTTGACTCACCACCTGGTATCACCAAGCCATCGACTTGCGCCAACTCGGCCTCGGTGCGCACCCGAGAGGTGCGCGCACCTACCGCCGTTAAAGCCAGTTCGTGTTCCTTGATATCGCCTTGAAGTGCCAGCACCCCGATCAGCGGGGACACGGTCACCAGCCTCGATCCTCCAGCCGGTGCGCTACCGGAATATCCGCGACGTTAATGCCAACCATCGCATCGCCCAAGCCGCGCGAAACTTTTGCGACCACATCTGGATTATCAAAGTTCAACGTGGCTTGGACAACGGCCTGCGCTCGGCGCACGGGGTCGCCGGATTTGAAAATACCCGAGCCAACGAACACCCCATCAGCGCCAAGTTGCATCATCATCGCGGCATCGGCTGGGGTCGCAATACCACCGGCCGTAAACAACACCACCGGCAATCTACCCAGACGTGCGACTTCGGCGACTAGGTCAAATGACGCTTGCAACTCCTTCGCTGCGACATACAACTCATCTGGTGACATCGAAGTCAACCGTGCGATATCACCACGAATCCGGCGCATATGCGTGACCGCGTTGGACACATCACCGGTTCCGGCTTCACCCTTGGAACGGATCATCGCCGCGCCCTCGGTCAGCCGGCGCAGTGCCTCACCGAGATTGGTGGCACCGCAGACGAAAGGCACGGTGAACAGCGACTTGTCGATATGGTTTGCGTAGTCGGCCGGCGTAAGCACCTCGGACTCGTCGATGTAATCAACGCCGAGCGACTGCAGAATCTGGGCTTCGGCGAAGTGCCCGATTCGGGCTTTCGCCATCACGGGCACGCTAACGGAATTGATGATCTCGTCGATCATGTCGGGGTCTGACATCCGTGCCACCCCGCCTTGGGCCCGGATATCGGCGGGTACCCGCTCCAAGGCCATCACCGCCACGGCACCGGCGTCCTCGGCGATCTTCGCCTGCTCGGCATTGACAACGTCCATGATGACGCCAACCTTGAGCATGTCGGCCATCCCACGCTTGACCCGGCTGGTACCGGTCACTTCTTCTTGGTCGGCCATGACATCTCCTCAATCACATCAATCTGGCACCAACTCATAAGGGCCAGCAATAACGGTTACGGCCCCAATAATAGGGCCCAATATCCGGCCCTGCACGGTCGGCCCAAGGCGGGCGGCCGTTGGCGATCGAAACCTAGCGCTCGGCTAGCCCCGGCGGGGCGGTGTCGTCCATCTCCCAAGTCTGCGGCCAGGTGGTGTGGCCGGCGAGTCGGAATAACCGAACGAGAAATTGCCCGCGCACCTGCCTGCAGGCTCGAACCGCATCATTGCGAAAGCGCCTCGATAGCTGTACCCGCCGAAACGCCGCGTCGAGCTCGTCGAGTAAGTCACTGCCCAATTGCGTCTCGGCTATCTCGAGCGTCTCCTCGGGATCAGCAAGAGCGGCATCCAAAGCTGCGGTGAGGTCACTTTCAGCCTGCGCCTTCAGTACCGGATCGAGATCGGCCGAGGTTCGAGCCAGATGTGCGGCATCGGCGATGAGCAGGCTGCTAGCTGGGTCCAGGACCCCCGAAGTTGCCAATTCGATCGCAATTGATGACCTGCGCAGCAGGTGCACATCAAGTGACAGCGATGACGTCTCGATCCGCTGATGGAGCCGATCAATGCGGCCGGCAGTCATGCTCAAGTAAAAGCCAAGTCCGATAAGAAGCACCGCTATCACGATTACCAGCCACATCACGACACCGGCCTTATCCCGAGCCTGCCCACAATCTGACCGCGTAGATCGGTTGTTACTTTCTCGCCCGGCATGCCAACACTGTCGTACACGGCAATCACTTCCTCGACGACGGTATTCCAGTCGAACTCTCGAACACGGATTCGAGCAGCAGAGGTGAGTTGCTCACGTGCGGAGCGGTCATTCAATAGTCGCACCGCCTGGGCCGCTAAGTCGGCGGAATCCTCATTGGCAAAAAGTGCACCGGACTTGCCCTCTTCCAGCACCCACCTAAATGCGGGCAGATCAGATGCCAGCACCGCAGTTTCAGCAGCCATCGCCTCGATCAACACGATGCCAAATGACTCACCACCGGTGTGCGGAGCAACGTACAGATCAACCGACCTAAGGGCCCGCGCCTTGTCTTCGTCGCTAACGCGGCCGAGGAAGGTGACAACCTCCGCGAGCGCCGGGTCTAGGTTCTCATGCTGATCGCCCAGATCACCAGGCCCTGCTACATAAACGCGCACGTAAGGTACCCGGGCGATGATCGCGGGCAACGCATCAAGTAAGACGTCAAGGCCCTTACGCGGCTCATCGATGCGGCCAAGGAACAAGATGGTGGGATATGCAGAAGTGATCTCCGGCAAGCGCCCATCGGCGGCAAATGCATCAACGCGGACTCCATTTGGGATCAGCACGGCATCGCCACCAACATGGGCCACCAGGGTGCGCCTCGCGTCTTCGCTCACGGCAATACTGCCCCGCACTTTCTCCATTGCCGTCTGCGCGATGTAGTAGCCCGCCGACAACATGCGCGAGCGCACATGCGCCGAGTGCCAGGTCGCGACTATTGGCCCACGGGCCACCCAGCATGCGAGGAGTGATAGCCCTGGGGCCAGCGGTTCGTGTATGTGCAAGACGTCGAAGTCACCATTTCGCACCCAGCGGCGCACCGAGTTACCCGCCTTGATGCCGAAGTTCATCCTTGCTACGGCACCGTTGTACGGCACCGCTACCGCACGCCCCCCATCAACCACCCACGGTGGTAATTGCGATGGATCGTCGACGGGTGCCAGCACGCTCACGGAGTGTCCGTGCTCCTGCAACGTGAGGGCTAGATCAGCGACATGTGACCGAACACCGCCTGGGGTATCCCAGGTGTAAGGGCAGACCAAGCCAATTCTCATGACGCTGGCCCGCCGCGGCGATTTAGGTCCAGATCGGCCAACCAGACTTTTTGCAGCATGTGCCAGTCGGTCGGGTGTGCGCGGATCCCATCCTCGAAAGCGCGGGCGATCTGCTGGGTCATCACCTGCACCTGCTCCCCACGGGGCAGATCACTTGGGGCGTGCACCGCCGGATAGACCTGGCCGGTGGTGCGCTCCCCGTCAAACCACATCGTCACCGGATAAACAGGCGCCCCAGACAAGAGCCCAATCAGGGCCGGCCCACCCGGTAGTGATGCAGGCTCACCGAATAGGTCGACTTCCACACCGTTGCGGCTGATATCTCGATCGCCAAGAAGGGCAAGGATACGGCCCTCTTTGACTTTGCGTATCAAAGTCCGCACGATGTCCGGCTCACCGATCGCCAGCACATCCATGCCGAGGGTCTGTCGGTATGCGAGAAACTGGTTGAACAAGCCCTCGGGTTGCAAGCGTTCGGCAACCGTTGTGACGCCACCAAACCGCAGGCAACCCCAAGCACCGGCGTGATCCCAGTTCGCCATGTGGCAGGGCACCATCACTGCACCAGTACCCGATCGCACCGCCTCGTCCATAACCTCTTTTCCAGCAAGATCAAAGGTACCGCTGATCCGATCATGTGACCATGACGGTAATCGAAATGCCTCGTACCAATAGCGCAAATAACTGCGCATTCCTGCCCGACTCAATTCATGGAGTTCTTCCTTGGTCCAAGCCGGGTTCACCCGCGCCAAATTCCGCTCGAGTTGTTGAACTGACTCACTGTTTCGGCGCCACATAGTGTCGGCAGCCAGCTGGAAGGCCGCGCGACCCGCGGGTTCTGGCACTTGCTTGGTCAGCCGCCAACCGATGGTGAACGCCCACTCGACCGCGGCATCGCGAACAACGTTAATCATGGTTTGAGTTGTTTGCGGACAACGGCCATACGTTGAATGATGGTGACAAGACCCAAAATGCCAAGAAGCCAAAGCACCGCCGGCAGCACGTACGGCACCCCGAATGCGGTAAGCAATGCGGCCGCCAAAACTGCCATCAACCGTTCAGCACGCTCGGCGATGCCCACATTCGCGGTGGCCCCCACTGCCTCCGCCCGCGCTTTCGCATAGGACGTCACCTGGCCCATCACCAAAGCCAAGGTGCCGGCACAGACGATACCGACCTCACCGTTGATAGCGGCCCAGATGATCAGGCCACCGAAAATCGCGCCATCGGCAATTCGGTCCAAGGTGGCATCTAGGAAGTTGCCCCACGGCCCGCTGGTGCCGGCCAGTCGGGCCATGGTGCCGTCGAGAAGATCGCTTACGGCAAATACCGCGATTAGCAACACGCCGAGGCCGAAATCACCTGTTGGAAAACAAATCAGGGCCGCGGCCCCTGCACCCACGGTGCCGAAAACCGTGACGAAATCAGGTGCTACGTGCAACCGGAGCAAAAACCGCGCTGGTGGCTCGATGATCCCACTGGCCAACCTGCGGGCGGCCGGGTTATTGAGCACGGGAACCGATGCTACCCGCAACCGCCCTCCGCACGGCGCCCAGCGGTCACCGGTGCTACTTCACGATCTCGATATCGTGAAATCCGGCCGACTTGTACTGGTCAGTCAGCAGGTAGTGGATGCGATAGCTACCCGCGGGTAGCGGCCATGGCTTACCCGCAGACCGCGAATCCAACGTCATCGAGCCGAACACCTGGGGAGGCAACGCACCTGACTCATGTCCACCCGTGTATCCCCAAAGTAGGTAGTCGTCCTTATTCGGGTTGGCGGCGTTCGCCCGGTAGACCCCGATCCAGTCCCAGCGATTGGCTGGACCGTCCCGCCAGGAGATATCTATCGCCTCGCCCACTTGGTAGATCTCCTTGCCCGACTTAAGTTCGACCGCGCTTTTGGTTGATCGCACCCAAAATGAGTTTCGCGCTAATTCCGCGCCAGCACCGCTCAACAAGACGATGTCGTATCCGTCGGGTGGCAGCGCTGCGGTAGAAAATGAGGTGCTGCCTGATTCAGTAGTGGCCATTGTAAAAATGGCCTCGGACTTGGCCGCGCCTTCCGGCACGACCACGATTGACGTAGCTGTGGATCCGGGTGCGTAATAGCGAACGTTGAGCGCATCACCTTGGTTCAGCATGCGCCGGTCTAAGGCAACGGTGGTTGTCAACGGTACCGGGGTTACTCGAAAGGTGCTGAGCACCGCGCGATGATCCGAGGTCCATTCATTGAACCCGGTTCCGACATCAGGGCCACCCGTCTCGCCGATGACCGTGCTAGAAAGCGTCCGGCTCGGGCCACCGGCGTAGATGTAATCGATTCGGTCGCCGACCCCACCTTTTTCAAAATCCGGATCAACCATCGTGATCCCCGGCACCGTGACCGGATTCGGGTGCACCTCCCGATAGGTATCGCGCAGCCCTGCCTTCGCCAGTTCATCACTGACCGGCCAACGCATGGCGGTGGTGATACCTGGGCGCGTTCCCACGGTGGCCTTGGTGTAATCCAGGCTCGATGGTGCATTGAGATCACCGGTCAAATAGACGGGATGCCCCGAGTTGATGAGTTTCCTGACATCTGGAGTAAGGATCTTGATCGAGTCGGTTCGAACCTCATTTTCCGAGGCCACTACCTGCGCTACCGGTACCCCCTTGGCCAAACGTGATGGTCCGTACTTCACATAGTCCAGATGCGTGTTGAAGAACGCTATGACGTAACCGGGCCGCACCTCAATGAAGGAGTAAAGGCCTTCGGCGCCGGATGGCTCAAGGATCGGATACTTGGAAAGCAGCTGTAGCCCAACGTTGTAGTACGGGTAACCCGTCTTGCGCGCAATTTCGGGCAGCCGGTTGTAGGACTCCAGGACGCCGACGATGTCGGCACTTACCTGCCGGATCACTTTGTCGGTGGATTTATCCCCGCCGTATTCGATGTTGTAGACGAGCACACTCAGTTTCATCGGTGTAACCGAAGTCATGACTTCGGACGCAATTACCGGGGCGCCGATTGCTGGCAACAAGCCCAGTCCGGTGGTGATGACAAGTAATACGAGGCAAATAAACGGCGGTCGCCGCCCGGATCGGCTTACGACCAGGCGAGTCCCATGTGCTAAAGCCATGCCGGAAGTCTCACACGCCTGTTGCTTCCCTGTCTCAAAAAGGTGCAGACTCAAGGAGGGATACGGCGAAAGGGGTCACCATGGCCGATAAACGAGGGGCCAAAGCGGCCCCAATTGCCACCGAGTCGGCGCAAATCCGCAATGTGGTGCTGATCGGTCCAACCGGATCAGGCAAGACCTCACTGATTGAATCCTTACTGTTTGCCGCTGGGGCCACCACACGCATCGGCAAGGTCGAGGACGGCTCAACGGTTTGCGACGTCGACCCGGTCGCGATCAAGCAGCATCGCTCCGTCGGACTCTCGGTCGCCTCATTTGCTTGGCAAAGCCTAGTCATTAACTTGATCGACACCCCCGGGTACGCGGACTTCGTTGTCGATCTGCGGGCGGGACTACGTGCCGCCGACGCCGCGCTGTTCGTAATTGGCGCGGCTGATGGGGTAGATGCCCCAACGCAGCAACTATGGGACGAGTGCGAATCAGTAGGCCTGCCTAGGGCAATCGTAGTAACCAAACTGGATAAAGAAAGATCCGATTTCGACGAGACCGTCGCCGTCTGCCGACGGGTATTCACCGGCGGCAACGGGGTGCTCCCGTTGCACTTGCCGATCCACGCAGACAATGGCGCGCCTATCGGTTTCATTGACCTGTTGACAACGCAGATCCACGAGTGGACGACAGGAAAACGCGTTGAACGTGCGTGCGAACCAGAGCACGCCGATCTCATCGAGCAGGCTCGGGGTGACCTCATCGAAGGAGTGATAACCGAATCCGAGGACGAGACCTTAATGGATCGTTTCGTCGAGGGTGAGCCAATAGAAGTTGAAACCTTGATCAGGGACTTCGAGCGGGCCGTGGCCAGGGGCCACTTCCACCCGGTACTCGGCCATGCCTTGGTACCGGCAAGTCTAGGTACCGAGTTGGTCCTTGATCTCATCGTCCGAGGATTCCCGGCACCAACCGAGCACCCGTTGCCGGTTGTCACCAGCGTCGCCGGTGATCCGATGCAACCCTTGGGTGCGGACCCCGGCGGACCACTTTGCGCCGAAGTGATCAAGACCACAACTGATCCCTATATGGGAAAGCTATCGGTCGTGCGCGTGTTCTCAGGCACCCTTACCGCCGACCAGGCGGTACATGTTTCCGGGCATTTCGAAGGGTCATCAACCCACCAGAATCATGACGTCGACGAGCGCATCGGGGTGCTGACCGCTCCCCTGGGAGCCGAGCAGCGCCAGGTCGAGCGTGCTATTGCCGGCAGCATTGTGTCCGTCAGCAAGCTAACCCGGGCCGAGACCGGTGACACGCTGTCTGATCCAGATAAGCCGCTGATCATGGAGTCCTGGCTAATGCCAGAACCACTCCTGCCAATAGCGATCCGCGCTCACACCAGCGCCGACGAGGACAAACTTGGACCAGCACTTGCCCGAGTGCTAGCCGAAGACCCAACCCTTCGAGTCGACCAAAACGAGGCTACCGGGCAATTACTGGTTTGGTGCCTGGGCGAAGCCCACGCAAATCTCGTTGCCGGGCATCTAAAGGCCCGCTACGGGGTAAATGTCGACACCGAAGAAGTACGGATTTCCCTACGCGAGACTTTCGCAGCACCAGCGGCCGGTACCGGACGCCATGTTAAGCAATCGGGCGGTCACGGCCAATACGCCGTCTGCGAGATCAACGTTGAACCTTTACCAGTGGGAACCGGGTTCGAATTCGTCGACAAAGTTATAGGCGGTTCGGTGCCCCGGGCATTCATTGGCTCGGTGGAGAAGGGAGTTCGTGCGCAGTTGCTAAGGGGCCTCGCGATCGGGTATCCGGTCGTTGACATTCGAGTGACCTTGGTGGATGGCAAATCACATAGTGTTGATTCCTCGGACCTGGCCTTCCAAACAGCCGGTGCCTTGGCGCTCAAAGATGCCGCCTCGAAGGCAAGCATCAGCCTGCTTGAGCCGTTAATGGAAGTCTCGGTGCTGCTACCTGATGAGCACGTCGGCGCGGTCATGACAGATCTTGCAACCCGGCGTGGCCAAGTAACCGGCACCGAATCAATTGCCGGTGGGCGCTCTTTGGTGCGCGCCATTGTGCCAGAAGCCGAGCTCACACGCTACGCGATTGAAATTCGCTCTCTATCCCACGGCACCGGCTCTTACACCCGACGCGAAGCTGGCTTCGCGCCGATGCCTTCGGCCGCAGCGAAGCGGATTTTGGGTAGTTAGCAGCAGCGACTAGCTACTTGGCCAGGAGTCGGCGACTAACTGCCTCGTATCTTCAAGTAGTTGCGAGATGGTCTTGGTGCCACCGATTATCGGCAGGAAATTGGTGTCGCCGCCCCAGCGCGGGACTACATGCTGGTGCAGGTGACCGGCGATTCCGGCGCCTGCCGAAGGCCCTTGATTCATCCCGATATTGAATCCATGAGCACCTGAGACCGCGCGAAGCGCCGTCATCGCCGCTTGCGTGAAGTGCCCCAATTCGACAAGTTCGTCATCCGTTAGGTCGGTGTAGTCGGCAACGTGGCGATAGGGACAGATCATCAGGTGCCCCGAGTTGTAGGGGTACAAATTCAAGACGGCGTACACCAAGGTGCCGCGTGCCACCACCAGATCCTCACCCGGACCCAGGTGCGGTGCGACGCAAAATGGGCAGTCAGCACCGGCGTCGGTGTGCTTTGGCTTGCTCTCCCCCCGCAGGTATTTCATGCGATGCGGGGTCCATAGGCGATCCCAGGCCTCTACCATCATCAGACCTGGGCCCGGGAGGCGATAGCTCCAGTAATCTCAGCGACCGCATCGGTGATACTGACACCGTTCTTTTGGGTGCCATCGCGATAACGGAACGATACCGCGCCTTCGGCCACATCATCATCACCCGCGATGAGCATGAATGGCACCTTGCTTTTCTGCGCCGTGCGAATCTTCTTCTGCATTCGGTCATCTGAGGTATCGACCTCGACCCGCACGCCCAACTCAAGCAATTTCGCAGCAACCCCCTCCAAGTAAACATTATGCGCATCACTGATCGGGATTCCGATGACCTGCACCGGCGCCAACCAGGGCGGGAACGCTCCCGCATAGTGCTCCAGGAGCACCGCGAAGAACCGCTCGATGGACCCGAAGAGGGCCCGGTGGATCATCACCGGACGCTGCCGGGTGCCATCAGCGCCTTGGAACTCGAGGTCAAAGCGCTGGGGTAACTGGAAGTCCACCTGAATGGTCGACATCTGCCAGGTGCGGCCGATTGCGTCCTTGGCTTGAACCGAAACTTTAGGGCCATAAAAGGCCGCGCCACCCTCATCGAGCACTAACTCGAGGTTTTGCTTACCGGCCGCAGCCCGCAACGCCTCGGTCGCCTCAATCCACTCCGCTTCCTCCCCCACGGATTTTTCCGGGTTGCGGGTGGAGAGCTCTAGATAGAAGTCGGTCAAACCGTAATCCCGCAACAGGTTTAGCACGAAAGTAAGTAACCGGTCGAGTTCATCCGGCATCTGCTCCTTCGTGCAGTAAATATGCGCATCGTCTTGGGTGAAACCGCGGGCGCGCGTAAGGCCTTGAACCACGCCGGACTTCTCATACCGATAGACGGTGCCGAACTCGAATAGGCGAAGTGGTAGTTCGCGGTAAGAGCGCCCACGTGCAGAGAAAATCAAGTTGTGCATCGGGCAGTTCATCGGCTTTAGGTAATAGTCGGTGCCCTGCTTTCGGACCACTCCTTCGGCATCAACCTCAGCATCTAGGTGCATCGGCGGGTACATGCCCTCGGCGTACCAATCCAGGTGGCCGGATTGCTCAAACAGTGCGGCTTTAGTGATATGTGGGCTGTTTACGAACTCGTAGCCACCAGCCTCATGACGCTTGCGTGAGTAGTCCTCCATCACCCGGCGCACGACACCGCCCTTGGGGTGAAAGACGGCCAGACCCGACCCGATCTGCTCGGGGAACGAGAACAGATCCAGTTCGGCGCCAAGGCGGCGATGATCACGGCGCTCGGCTTCTTCGAGAAAAGTCAGGTGCGCCTTCAGCTCATCCTTTGACGGCCACGCCGTGCCGTAGATGCGTTGGAGGGATTCATTCTTTTGATCCCCGAGCCAATAAGCCGCTGAGGTTCGCATAAGCTTGATCGCATTCTGCGGAATGTACCGAGTGCTGGGCACATGCGGGCCGCGACACAAATCACCCCAGCACCGGGCGCCGGTCTTGGAGTCGACATTGTCATAGATGGTCAACTCGGCCCCGCCAACCTCCATGACATCGGCCCCACCACTTCCGCCGATCAGTCGGAGCTTGTAGGGCTCGGCCGTCAACTCACGAGCGGCCTCATCCTCGCTGACAACCCGGCGTTCAAATCGCTGCCCGGCTTTGATGATTTCGACCATTCGCTTCTCTAAGGCGACTAAGTCCTCGGGCGTAAACGGCCGCTCGGCATCGAAATCGTAGTAAAACCCATCCTTGATCGGCGGGCCGATCCCGAGCTTGGTGCCCGGGAAGGTGTCCTGGACCGCTTGGGCGAGCACATGCGCGGTCGAGTGCCGCAGGATGGCCAGACCCTCTGGGCTGCCCATTGGTATCAACTCAACCGTGTCTTCCGCGGCAATCGGGCTGGCTAAATCACAGACCACGCCATTAATCCGGGCCGCAACCATAGTGCGATCCGCGCCGGCGATATCGAATGCGGTGCGCTGCATTGCCCAGACAATACTCTTGGCCTTCAAGACCCCGACTTTTATGCCCCTACGAACTCAAACCGTTTTTCCTCGAGCTTCGCGGGCGATCGGGCAACTGAGCAGCGCAATGCCCGAAACCACGACGACAACCACCCAATTTATGGAGAAGTAGGTTGAGATTAGGGGTGGCGGTGAAACTATGGAGGCCGCCGCAATTAGAACGAGTACGACACCTAATTTGCTGGACCGCCACACCACAACGAGCAGTGGTATCGCCATCACGAAAGTGTGCAGCCAGGCGATTGGGCTCACCGCCAAGATGAACCAGTTGATTACCCAAAAAGGCTCTTGTTTACGCCACAACGAGGCGACCGTGACCGCCGCCGCCAACAGCCACGCCACATATTCTTGTGAACCGCTTCTGCGCAGCAGCGCCCCGACCGTCATCAGGTCATTGCGCTGCAGGGATGCGGCAATCGACGCCCTCGAAGTATCAAGAAAATTCGTAATGACAGCCGGCTCCAGCGCGACAGCAATGGCCAACAGCGCCACCGGGATCGCCGCCCCAATGATCAATGTCTTCCACTGCCTTTTGATTAGCGGATAGAGCAGCATGAGCAATCCAAAGCCCCGAGACGAGCCGTAGATGCCGTATGCCGCCCCGGCAATGGCGGGATGGCGACGGTACTTCCAGGCGAGGGCGATGAGGATGGCCGAGAGTGGATAGGTGCTCATCAATCCCCAGCGCCCGGGGACGGTAAGGCCGATTCCGAGTGCTAGTGGATAGGCGATGGAGGCGGGGACTTGCATTAGACGCATGCTTAGCGCGATCAAGCAGAAACTTGCAATCACATAAAAGGACAGCCACCAGCCGTAATCCAGATAAGCCAGCGGCAACCCCAGCGGAATAGCCATCGGCGGGTGCGAGTTGACCGATAAGTCAACGAAGTCCAGCTGCATCCCGACCAGCGGATGCAAGACCTCTAGGGAGTCGTATGCAGAGAAATCCGGCTTGACGAGACCTATGGTTGAGGCAACCTCCCAGCCGACATCGGTCCAGCCACCTGCGCCCGCTAGCTTCTCGACGATTTCAGCGAACCCGAAGTTAGTGATGCCTTCACGAAACTTCGGCCACAGGCTCCGCGCGATCAGAGGGACAGCAGCAACGACCAGCAAGTTTGCAAGTAGCTCGATGATGCCCGGTCGAGTCCAGACCCTGATACGTGCCACTTGCTCCGCTTTCGACACGCGTCCATCATGGCGGCAAGTGGCCTTGGCTTCAAGCCTGGACCTCAACTACCAACCCGTGTCGATGCCCCTGTGCGACTGAGACGCCGTGGCTGGCCTTCGGTGGGCGATACTGGGTTCGAACCAGTGACCCCTCGCGTGTGAAGCGAGTGCTCTACCACTGAGCCAATCGCCCGGGCCACTCCTACTTTACCGCAAGGGGCTCCCCCCTTTCCTTGCGGCCAATCGGCGCGGGCAGCCAGTTTCAGCGTGAGAGATGGGTTATTGTCGTAAAAAACCTAGTGGAAGGACGATGGGATATGACCCTGTCTCGCTCAACCGGCCGCGCAGTCGGTGCCATTCTCACGAGATCCGTCGCTGCTTCGGCGCTCGTCCTCGGCGCGCTGGGGTTTGCGGCGGCCCCTGCGCAGGCCGACGTGACCGGCTTCGGCGGAGCCGTCGGCGTCCCCCAGACCGTCACGGTCACGGATGTCACGCCCAACGGCTTTGGGCAGAGCACCTGCACCGTCACACCCACCATCAACGGTGTGGCCCAGCTCGCCGCCACTGGAACCCTGCAGGACACCACACTGACCTTCCAGTGGACCGCCGCGAACGTAGGTGCGGCAACCTTCTCGATGGGCGACTGCACTACGACCTCGACCATTCCCACTGCGACAATCACCCAGGTGGCCACGACGACGGTCATCAATACGCCCAACACGGCCCCGCTCAACCAGGCGGTCCGGGTGAACGTCACCGTCCAGTCGGCAAGCCCTAGCACATACACGCCCAGCGGCCAGGTGGTCGTGCGGAACGCCAACGGCGCCGTGCTTCAGACCATGGGCTTGACACCCGGTCCGGGCGCCGGGCAGTCCTTCGCCTACTACTGGTGGAATCCGACGACAGCCGGAACCTTCTTCTTCATCGCCACCTACAACGGCGACAGTAATGCCACGAAGTCGGTGTCCCCTCAGGACTCCGTCATCGCCACGCCCAGCGGCGCCACCATCTCCATAACTGCCCCGGCCACGATGACGCAGGGAGTCCCGGTTCAGCTCACCGCGACCGTCTTCCCGAGCGGCACAAAGGGATCCGCGGCTTTCACTGTCAATAACCAGCCGATCAGTGGATCCAACCCGCTGAACGCCCAAGGCCAGGCATCCTTCACGTGGACTCCAACCATGCTCGGGCAGATTACCCTCGGAGCGAACTACATGACCACTACAGGCGGCTCTGGATCAACCTCCGAGACGGTTACGGTCGTCGCCGGTGCCGCCGCGAAGGACATAATCACCCTAATAGCCTCGGGGCTCGGGACGTGGAATCCCGGCGGGGTGTACACCGCGTCCAACGGCACAACCTTCACCTTCCAAGCCTCGTCACAGTCAGGCGCAGCGGTGACCCTCTCGGATACCGGTCCCTGCAAGGTGAATGGGCTGTCGCTTGTCGTCACCGTCGGATCCGGCCAATGCAACCTGGTCGCCTCCAGCCCAGGCGGCCCCGGCTACGCGGCCAACCAGCAGGCCTACACCGTCCTAGCGGTCCCCGGCAACCAGATGTTGACCTTCCAGCCTCAGGCGTCCAGTCGCGTGAACCGCGGTCGCACCATCCGGCTTGAGGCCAACGGCGGTAGCGACACCACCGCCGGCCAGGCCATCAAGTGGCGGGCCGTCAACAGCCGTGGGGTCTGCCGCTTGACTCTCCCGTCAAACGGCTCCGTAATGGTGCGTATGACGGGTTCCGGGGCGTGCCAGATCAGGGGCATCGCTCAGGCGGTGCCGGGCCAGTGGAACAGCATGGTGGTCAACTTCACCTACCGAGTGCGCTGAACGCACGACGGAAGCGGTCCGCCTGCAGTCGACGTGACACCCGTCCAGCATCCCACCAGATGCGACCGAGGTAGGTGATACCGCCAGCCACCACACTTTGGCCCCTCACACAAGTGGGGGGCCAAAGTTTTTGCTGTTCGATCACGGGTCAATGTCTGCTGCTGCGCGCGCCGCGAACTCCTGGCGCATCGCCGCAGCAATTGGGCCTGCCTTGGCCCAGACCCGCTCATCGGCGCGCACCACCGGGTGCACGTCCCTCGTCGAGGATGTGAGAAAAACCTCGTCGGCCCCCTGCAGCACCGATAAATCAAGCTCCTGCTCTGTGACAGCGAACCATTCAAGAATTAAATCGCGGGTTACCCCAGCGAGGCAGCCACTTGTCAGCGGCGGGGTTAGCACCTGCCCGTCAATGATGACAAAAACATTGGTGCCGGTACCCTCGCATAACTCGCCACGGGTGTTGGCGAAGATGGCCTCGGATGCGCCCTGCTCATGAGCCCGCATCAAGGCGATGACGTTATCGGCGTACGAGGTGGTCTTGATCCCGGCCACCGCCGAGTTCTCATTTCTGGTCCAGGGTACGGTAACCAACGTGGTGGTATCGGGCCAAGGGACCTGTGGCGACACGGCCACCACGAGGGTTGGCACCGCGGCCCCCCGATTACTGCCCAAGGGTGCGACGCCACCGGTATAGGTAATACGCAACCGGCCCGGCCCATCAAGTAGTGGCCGGTTTGCGAAGAGGACTTCGCCAACGGCCCCGCGAATCACCTCTAAATCTGGATCCACCAAGCCCATCGCGCGCGCCGAAGCGGTCAGTCGTCGCAGGTGCCGACTCAAGGCGAATGCCGAGCCGTCAACAACTTTCAGCGTTTCAAATACCCCATCGGCCACGGTGAATCCGTGATCGAGCACCGAGACAAGTGCTTCATCCTCGGAAACGAGCGACCCGATATTTCGGTCGCCAACCCAGATCATCATGGCCGCATCACTCTCATATGAGCCCACTTTGCCACGTCTGTGCCGCTACGGAAGTGAGGTGCGCGGCTTTGAGTTCGGTTTCACGCCATTCGGCCTGGGCATCTGATGACCAAGTGATCCCCGCACCGGTACCAAAATGCAAATACCCGCCGGCCTTCCAGAATGTTCGGATGGCAACGGCTAGGCAGGCCGTGCCCTCATCGGCATCAACCCAACCGATCGCGCCGCAGTAGTACGAACGCGGCACCGGTTCGAGTTCACTAATGATTCGAACGGCAGCAGATTTGGGGGCACCGGTGATCGATCCGGGCGGGAACGTGGCGCCGATTATGCGCGACCAGCTGACGCCTTCGAGCAGGGTTCCGGAAATGTATGAGGCCAGGTGCACCAGGCCCGGGTGCTGCTCCACCCGCAGTAGGTCTGGCACGGCCACTGACCCCGTTACGCAGACCTTTGCGAGATCATTGCGCACCAAATCGACGATCATCACATTCTCGGCTTCGTCTTTAGCGCTGAAATCCGCCGCGACTTTGCCGGTGCCTTTGATCGGACCTGAGCGGATAACACCTTTTTGGCGCTCCAAGAACAGTTCGGGACTCGCAGTGACTACTTCAATGCCAAGTTCAGGGGCGCAAATCATCCCGGCGTAAGGTGCCGGATTACCTACCCGCAGCAATTCATACAGACCGGGAATATCGCTTTGCCCTTTATCAGGCAGTTGGGCGCTCAAGACCCGGCAGATGTTCACCTGATAAACCGACCCGTCCGCGATGGCGGATCTGACCTCGGCGACTGCGCGCAAGTACGCGATCTCACCTAGGGAGGATCGCCAGGAGCCGGTGGCCGGGCCGCGCCACCTTGCCGGACCGATCTCTGGGGGCTGGTCCTGCCAATTGCCGAACCGAATTGCCACCGGAACCCCGTCATAGGGCAGCAGAACCGCCCACCTGCCACCTTGATCCAATGCGCTCAGGTCATTTGCCACTTCCACCACCGAGGTGGCCCACTTACCCCCTAGGTGGGCAAATGCCTGCGTCATGGCCCCCATCATGCTCTGCCCCTCGTCCGGTCAGATATCGTTCCCTTTCGACCCCGAAATTGTGAAGACTTTTT
>SXGR01006316.1_pt1 | contig 58914 bp, 46 predicted proteins | sample 3174711 | NCBI WGS metagenome assembly SXGR01 (sample SAMN11356860, study PRJNA531348) | freshwater metagenome | isolation source: freshwater sample F1-60 | place: China: Fuxian Lake, Yuxi | collected 2017-12-25 | reverse complement strand
TTGTAATCTTCAACCGTCAAAAAAAGATGATGTGGCGTGACTTCACATGTGACCGGCAATCCTTCTTTTTTGGCTTCGTGGACCAATTGCAATCCTCCTGCCGTCGAAAGATGTGCAACGTGAAACTGCGTACCGTACTTTCGCACTAATCCAATTGCACATTTGACGGCAGCAACTTCGGCCTCCGGCGGCCGCATCGTGGAATGGATAGAAACGTCGTCACCCGCAACCCGCAACCCATTACCCGCAACTCTATTCATCTCCGCATCTTCACAATGGGCTACCAGTGGAATCCCCAGCTCTCCACAAAGCTTGAATGCTTCGGTAATGGTCTCCAGATCCGCACCTTGATCGCCTGTGGAGTGATCGAAGTAGATCTTGAGTCCCGAGCAGCGCGTCTTCAATGATTGAAGTGCCGGCGAGGATCCTCTCCATACATCCCGCAGTGCAAGCAAATGCTTCTTTTCTGTAGCACCCATAAAAAATCGAATGTCACAATTTTTAATGGTTGTTGCGCGCCTCACTTTATCCGCCAGCGCCTCCACACTCACGGTCGCTGGAATCGTATTAGGCATTTCACACACGGTATGCACTCCCCCGGCAACGGCAGCAGCGGACTCTGAAGCCATGTCTCCTTTATGGGTCAGCCCCGGCTCACGGAAGTGCACGTGGCAGTCGATAAGGCCGGGGAGAGTGATGATATTTACCACACGTAAAGCTTTGTCATTATGCCTTTCCTAGAAGCATGGCGAGGAGCGCCATGCGCAGGGGCACGCCGTTACGGACCTGACGGAAGTAGGCGGCATTCGGAAGTGCATCCACATCTGTAGCGATCTCCGTGACGCGGGGAAGGGGATGCATGACAATAGTCTTCTTTCCTTTCAGGTGCGCTGCTCTGAGTGTGTACACATTCTTCAGCCGCTCGTATTCGCTGTGGTCGGTAAACCGCTCTTCCTGGATGCGCGTCATGTAGAGCACATCTGCTTCGAGAGCGGCTTCGAGAGCGCTCCCTTCTGTAAAAGACATTCCTTTCTCTTTGCAGAAACTGGTGACCTTCGCCGGCATGGTGAGTTCTTTGGGAGAGATGAATGTCAGTTGGATGTTGCTATAGAGACCAAGCAGGAAGCTGAGAGAATGCACAGTGCGTCCGAATCGCAGATCACCGACCATGGCGACTTTGAGACCATCAATCTTCCCGCATTCCTTCTGGATGGTCAGAAGATCGAGAAGTGCTTGTGTGGGGTGCTGCCCGGGTCCGTCACCAGCATTGATGAAAGGTACCGGCGAGACTGCAGCAGCTCTGTCCGCACTCCCCACTTCCGGGTGTCGCATGGCAATGATGTCGCTGTACTGCGCTGCGACGACAATGGTGTCCTCGATAGACTCCCCCTTATAGAGCGAGCTGAATTGGATGCCATCCGCGGTAATGATGTCCCCGCCAAGACGCTGCATCGCGGATTCAAAGCTGAGTCTCGTCCGCGTACTCGGCTCGTAAAAAAGTGAGGCGAGAATTTTACCCCGCAGTAGGTCGCATCCGCCCTTCTTTACGATGCCTTCCATCTCCTGTGCCATCTTCAAAATAGCATCCGTATCGCTCCGAGTGAGCTGTTTGGTGGATGTGAGGTGGGTAAAGGGGAGACCCATTGGCGGCATTGTACCTGTTTTCCTGAATTTGACAAATAAATAATTACGTTTATAATGATAATAGTGAATACCAATGAAACATGTATCCGGAGCGATAGCTGGAACGGATTACCTCCGGTTCGCTTTTCCTGGAGCAATACGGAGCTCTTTGGAACCATTACTGCTATCAGTCCGGATAAAGTATGCACCGTAAGATACGAAGCAGTTTCAGGATTCGCCGGAGGCGTAACAGATGTTCCTCTTCGTCGTATTCTGAGTCTCAATCCCACCATAGACCTTGGTTCATTTGGGATACAGCAGCAAACGGACCAACGTATTGCCTCGGGATCGGAGGGTGTGAAAAGAATGCTACGAGAAAGAATGAAATAAGGAAGAATCATGGCGAATCGGCGATCCTTCTCTAGAATCATCGTGATGCCGACAAAGCAGATCGCTTCATCGACCCTGTGGCAACTCAGCAGCCAGATCGTGATGGCTGCCCTCTCTATTCTGACGGTGAAGTTTGTGGCGATCGGGCTGAGTAAGGAACTCGCCGGAAACTACAACTCTGCGTACGGATATTTGCAGCTCTTCGGCATCCTCGCAGACTTCGGGCTCTATGCAGTAGGGGTACGCGAGATGGCGCGGGCAAAGGACCGTGCATCTGTGCTCGGCGCATTGATGATCATTCGCACAGGGATTCTTCTTTTTTCTCTAGCACTCGCTCTCTTGCTTGTCTGGCTTCTCCCACAGTGGAGAGGTACACCGCTCCCGCTCTCTGTTTCGATTGCCGCTCTCGTTCCGCTCTTCACACTCCTTGCGGGGATTTTGCGCACAGTGTTCCAAGTGCACCACCGCATGCAGTACGTATTTGCCGCAGAGGTCACGCAGCGCATCATCACAACGGGGCTCGTTGCGCTATTTATCATCGCTGGTGTTCGCGGATCGAAAGACACGGGAATCCTCTACACCTTTCTCTTTATTGGTGGTGTGGGGGCATGCGTTCTGATGCTCATATCGTTCGCGGCTGCACTGCGATTTGAAAAGATACGATGGCACATCGATCGCAGCATCATCGCATCCGTTCTGCGCCAGTCGATCCCGTTTGGTGCTGCATTTCTTTGCATGGCTCTGTACCGACAGTTCGATGTAACGATGATCGCGCTTTTGCGTCCGGACTTTGAAATCCAGAACGCGGAGTATGGCTTTGTACTGCGGATGGTGGAGATGGGGTACGTCATCCCTACGTTCCTTTTGAATTCTGTCCTTCCTACCTTAAGTGAGCACGATGACAGAGGAGAGGACACGCGCGATCTCCTTGGAAAAACACTGATCGTGCTTCTGCTCCTCGGTACGATCGCCGCACTGTTCTGTATCTTCTGGTCACGGCCGCTGGTACAACTTCTCACAACGGACGCGTACCTTAGTACTCGGACAAAATACGGATCGGACACGGCACTCATGCTGATGGGGCTTCCTGTCTTTCTTAATGGTCTCGTGCAGTACGGATTTTATGTACTTTTGAACCGCGGACGCAGCAAACCTCTTGTCATCATGCTCGGCGCAGCTGCAATTATTTCTTTGGGAATGAATGCCGTACTGATTCCTCTCTATGGTTATGTCGGCGCAACGATCACCAGCAATGTCATCCATGTCCTACTGGCAAGTACATTGATGATCGCAGCACTACGAACGATGCCTGCAAAACTTCCTGCGCATGCACTCACAAAAATTTTCCTGTTCGCATGTGTTCTCGGAACAGGACTTTGGAAAACGGCTCCTCTTTTAAGCAGCGAAATCCCAACGGTGTTCGGGCTGATCGCAGCAACCATCGCTATGGGAATCATCATGTTTATCTTCAGAATCCATACGGTCTTCTTGTCGACAAAAACGGCGGGGATATCGTGATGTATATGCATAGATCTCCCAGCGAACCGATTGAGCTTTCCAGACATCGGGTGAACGAAGTACGTGATCCTATATTGCAGGGATACTTGCTTCGGCGGGGTTCATTGTCTCTGCTTTGAATCACGCTCCTAGCCCGCCATCTGTGGATTCTGCACTTAGACAATCGTCCCAGCCCACTTCTCCACAAATCAACAATACCAATGCTGCACCCAATAACGACAAAATGCCTATCCGGCTACGTTAATAAAGAATAGACACGCATTGCCGAATACAGCCAAATCTGATAGAATATTGAGAAACACACATGAATCTCCGCCTACGCATTGCCATCGCACTTACGGGCATCGCTCTGCCGATTGCCGCGCTTGCAGCAGCACCATCTGCAGTGAGTGGTCTATCCGGCAACGCGCAGCCAGACGGAAGCATCATCATTCGCTGGGCCGCGCTTCCCGACCCCACAATCGTTCTCTACCGTCTCTACTACAGCGCAGAATCGATCCTCGATAGTGAAGGGCTCTACGACGACTATGAGGAAACGGAAGGGCCGGTGAGTGAATTTGTATTCTACAATCCCCCAAAGCAAACCTCGCTCTTCGTCACCGTTCTCGCAGTGAACTCTTCCGGCGAGGAGAGTGAAGCATTTGCCGAGGAAGTTCGAGTGGATATTCCTAAAAAGACTACGCAGCCACAACCTGCTCCTGCGCCTACACCCACCCCTACTCCAACTCCAGCTCCTATTCCGGCACCCATCCCTTCTCCTGCAGCCGCAGCTGCATCCTCTGCTTTTAGTGTTGATATACAGATTCCATCCATGGAAATGATCCAACAGATGATCTTGAACTCTACCCAAACACCGCCAACTCCAGCTGTACAATCTTCGAGCGCGGTTGCGGTTGTTGCGGCAAGCTCCTCAGCTGCACCCGTACAAGCCTCAAGCGCAGCAGCGGTTGCTGTTCCTGTAGTTGCCTCATCGGCTGCCCCTGTCGCGGCATCTTCGTCCGTACCTCCTCCAGTTCTCAATCTACCCTCGTCCGCACCTGCTCCTACGACGGGGGGCGCTGTAACCGTGCCTACATTCACACAGCCTCTACAAGACGGCAAAGTGCATCTGCTCATCGCAGAAGCTCTCTCGCCAATTCAAGTGAAGCTCACGATGTCTACAGCGGTGACCATCGAGCCTACCGCAGCACCCCGGGCATTTCGTATCGTGGGAGCAAATGGAACGCCACTCCACATTTCACAGCTTCTGATCAGTGATCGGATTGTCATTCTGGATACGGCGCAGCAGCAGAAGGGCGCACTGTATACCGTACAACTCAGTGAGCCACTCATAGGCATGGCAGGTGAGATTCTTGATACTGTGGATCGCTCTGCTGTATTCAGCGGTCATGAACTGGGATCAGTGAGCGCTTCCCCACTGGCCATAGCCCCAAGCGTCTACGACCCCCTTGTGCCAGGAGATGTCATCGGATTTCGATTGCGGGCAACGCCTGATGTAGGAGGAAAAACCTATACGGTTACGGCTCAATGGCAGCCAGATCTTACGCGCAATGACCTCGCGTACTACATGGTGCGCCAGAGCCTGGATGGAGGAGCCACCTTCAGCGAACCGGAAATGGCACCGATGGACATCGGCGGCCTCGAGATCAAAGGAGCACAGCCTGGTGAGCTTGGAATCTCACTTAGTGTTGTAAATATCTACGGCAAAACTTCTACAGGCGTCTTCGATAAGATCACCCTTCCGGGCGAAGCTCCGATCCGCGCTCCCGTTCTTCCTGCTGCAGTATCCCCACAGCCCCTACCACAACTTCCTGTCTTGCCTGTAGTTCCTCAGCAAACTGTCGTACCAGTCATGACCAGTCAAAAACCGTGGAACGTACCGATGGTAAAACCGAGACACACAGACCACCTGTCGAAGAGTGGCATGGGTCTTTTCGTTGTCGGCTCTTCAATGATTGGATCGTATGTGGGATGGAGAAGGGGTAAGAAATTGGGAACGAAGAAGTAAGTATGCCCTACAGAACATGGTGTTGGCTGTACGCTTGTACACCTGTTTTTTGGCTTACAACACTGTAGATTCGGGAGATGCATAGCCGACACATTCTCTGTCTTCTCGGACTCCTTGGAATTTTTGTGCTCCTACTCCAGGAATACAAGGATCTCCCCGATGGACTGCTGCATGTTCATATTCTCAGTGTTGGACAGGGCGACTCCATCCTTCTTGTTTCCCCGTCCGGAAAGCAGATTGTTATCGATGGTGGTCCGGATCTCTCCGCCCTTGAAGGAATGGGGAGACACATGTCGTATTTTGACCGCACGATTGACCTCCTCGTCCTCACCCATCCGGATCTCGATCACATTGCAGCTTTCCCGGAAATCCTGAAGCGATACCAAGTCGGCACTATTCTTCTCACGGGAATTCTCACCGCACAGCCTCAGTATCAGCGCTTTCTTCAGGAGACCGCCGATCAGCAAATTCCCGTCATTGTGGCTGACCCTGCACAGGACATCGCGATGGGGGACGGACTCACTCTCGACATCCTCTGGCCGCCAAAAGCACTCTTTGGAACGGAACCAAAGAAGACCAATGATACCTCCATCGTGTTGCGTGCAATGTTTGAAAGCGGATCCATCCTTCTTACGGGAGATATTGAAGCGGATGCTGAGAATGACATTTTGAAAAGTGGCGCCGACCTTCACGCAAACATTTTGAAAATCGCACATCATGGAAGTCGTACATCATCCTCGACAGGGTTTCTCCTCGCGGTCCGACCGGATGCCGCGGTGATCTCGCTGGGGAAGGACAACCGTTACGGACATCCGCACCCATCCATCATGGAACGATTGAAATACATGCATATTCCCATGCAAAGAACGGACCTAAAAGGGGATATTTCTCTGGTTCTTCCATAGCGCCATGTCCCTATTATCCGTACAATAGAAGGGATTTATGCAGGTTTTACTCCTCCTTGCAGGTCGTTCCAAGCGCTTCTGGCCACTGAGCGAAAAAACCTTGTTTCCGATCTGCGGAAAGACACTGTTGGAACATCAGATTGACCGACTGAACGCAGCTGGCCTAAAGAAGATAACGCTCGTTGGGGGCGCACATAATCTGAAGGCAGCGAAGAAGCTCACGGGCCTTCCCGCAATCGAGCAGAAAGAGCTTGAGCTTGGTATGCGCGGCGCTTTGCTTTCCGCGCTACCAAAGATCCAGAAAAATGAACCCGTACTCATCGTCAGTGGCAATGATGTTGTGGACTCTGATGCGTACCGATTGGTTACGGAAAAATCGGAGGGTGCAGATGGCGCACTGCTCGCCAAGCGTATGAAGGAATACTTCCCTGGTGGTTACCTTTCTGTAAAAGGAAAATGGATTACAGAAATTGTAGAGAAGCCGAAGCCGGGAAAAGAGCCGAGCAAGCTCGTGACGATCGTGGCGCATGTGCATAACGATCCAAAAGCACTTCTCGCTGCATTGAATGATGTCGATACAAACCACGACGACGGCTATGAGCAAGCCCTCAGCAAACTGCTACGCACGAAGCACTATGCTGCCGCAGCCTACGACGGAACATGGCAAGCAGTGAAGTATCCGTGGCATCTCATCCCTCTTTTAGACCTTCTTCTCAAGCAACCATCCAGAGCTTCTGTCCATAAGACAGCTTCTGTCCATACAACAGCAGTTATTGACGGGCCTGTTGTATTGAGTGAGGGAGTACGAGTACTCCCATTTGCAACAATTGTCGGTCCTTGCGTTATAGGACCCCGCACAATCATCGGCAACAACTGTCTTGTGCGCAGCTCAAGTATCGGCGCGGATTGTGTTATTGGATTTGGAACAGAGGTGAAGTCCTCAGTACTTGCCGAGCATGTCTGGACGCATATGTCGTACATTGGAGAAAGTGTCGTTGGGAGAAATGTTGCATTTGGTGGCGGCAGTATCACCGGAAATCTTCGTTTGGATGAAGGGGTAATTGAATCGCGCATGGGGGAAGATAAAATTTCCACAGGTCTCACAAAGTTTGGCGCAGCTATAGGAAACGGTTGTCGGCTAGGAATTCATGTAAGCACACATCCAGGAGTGAAAATTGGTTCAGGATCCTTTGTATCGAGCGCTGCTACTGTCGGCGGGGATGTGCCTGAGAATAGTTTTGTCTCTATGAAAAATGGGGAGATGGTTGTGCGTCCAAATCGGACAACGGCGAATGATCCTGTGGACCGCAAAAAATATCGTAAGCAATTATAAAAAATATGGCGGAGAGACGACACGAACTACCCCCTACATAAGGAAAATATTTAATCTTTGTTCAAAAAAGTTATCCACAAAGTATGTGCATACCTGTGGAAATCCACTCTCCACACTTCAGAGAACATTCCCACAGAGTTCCTATAAAATGGCTTAAATAAGCCAAAAATAATGATTCATGCCCTTAAGCCAATCTCCCATCCTTGTTTCCACGAGTTTTCCACACCCCCTACACACCCCACACCTTCCTACCCCACCTCTATTTAAAGCCAAAAATGTCGTATTCCTGTATATTCTCTTCAAGAAATTGTGATCATCTCCACAGGATTACACCCTAAATGTTTAGAGAAAAAAAGGGTCTACTACTATGATGAATTAGGAGTAATAATTATATTCTTCTTATTAAGACCATGAAGCTCCTGTGTAAAACCACCGATCTCCAACAAGCATTACATCTTGTAAGTCGTGCTATAAGTAATCAACAAGCTCTGCCGATTTTAGGAAATATTCTTTTGCAGGCTGAGGGAAAAAGATGCACAGCAAGTGCGACAGATTTGGAGTTGAGTATTATGACAAATTTCCCTGCGGATATAGAGAATGAAGGTTCGATTACCATTCCTGCAAAAGCATTTTTAAACTTCGCACAATACAACACAGATCCAGAGGTGCTTTTAGAGACGAGTGAAGGTACGCAGTTAAAGTGCACATCAAAGCGCGCTAAAACCCTTATCTCAGGCGAGGCTGCAATAGAATATCCCACCATTACCCCTATTGAGCGACAAACCTCTTTTCCTATTGCGGCACAGCCATTACTCGAGGCGCTGCACACAGTGACGTTTGCTGCGGCAAAAACCACACTTCGTCCTGTACTTTCTGGTGTGTATGTTCGGTCCCAGAAAGGAAAAATAATCTTTGTCGCCACAGACAGTTACCGTCTTTCTGAGTACCAGCTTTCCATAGATGGGAGTGTGGATATGTCCTGCATCATCCCCACAAAAGTGTTTGATGAGTTGCAGGCCGTTCTTGGTTCCAAGAAAGATGAAAAGGATGAAGAGGGCGAAAAGGACGAGGGAAAGAAAAAGAAAAAGACAGGTGGTGTAGTGGATGTCACCCTCAGTTCCCAACAAATCGAGCTACAGGTTGGCACCACACAACTCCTTTCCCGTCTCATCGACGGAAAGTTTCCGGATTACGAGCAGATCATTCCTAAAGCTCCGAAAACCAAGGTACAAATTTCTGTGAAGGAGCTTTTGCCTGCCATCCGCCGCATGCATTACTTTGCAAAAGAGACGAATAACAACCTTACATTTCATATTTCCAAAGATGCCATGCGCATAGTGACGCCGGCGACACAGGCTGGTCGCGACGAAGCTGTTCTTTCGGCGACAGTGACAGGACCAGATAATAAAATTGCCCTCAGTTCGAGCTACCTGCTCGATTTCCTGAGTAGGCTTTCTGGTGGAGATGTAGAGATTCATATCACTGATAGTCAGCACCCTGCGCTCTTTAAAGTCCCTGGGCTCGATGCCCTCAGCCACCTCATCATGCCACTAAGGTTGCAAGAGGAATGATCTGGAGATGGAAGAGAGGGGAACTCGCTTACGAATGAGAAAAGGTGAATATTTATCCTCAATGCGCATTGAATACATCATGGATTATTGCTATGCTGGGGCCAGATCGAGGGCTTAGGGTTTTCAGGAATAAGCCATTCAACACTGTTTACTTATTCATTCTTCCTTCCCGATAAAGGGAAGATTGTTTTAGGGCCGAGGAGGCCCACCATCCATTTTTCTTCTGTGGATCCTCTACTTTTTTTAGGAAGTACAACACACCGCGATCTTGCTGATGCGCTGCATGCAAGAGGTTCGCTCGTGCTCAGTGGTGCGTCCAATGAAACAGCGAAAGCCCTGTTGATTGGCGCAGTCCTTGGGCATAAGCCACGTCCAGGATTTCTTGTAACAAATGATGAAAATCATGCAGAGGCCCTTGAGCACTGGCTAAGATTTTTTGGTGTAGCTTCCGTAAGGCTTGCCCCAACAGAAAATGATGCAGGGGAAATTGTTCCAGAGTCGCTAAGAACATTCCTTCTTGGCATGCGCGGCGGAGATGCCCCCTTTACTCTTGTTCCGCGCAATGTTTGGGAGGCAAATTTCCCCGCATTTACCGATCTACAAACCAGCGCTCTGACATTTGCCAGTGGAGATAAAGTTGATTTTACGAGTTGTGTGGAGAGGCTCATCGCGATGGGATATGTACACGGCGAGGACCGCTTCCTCCGGCCCGGCCAGTACCGCCGCATTGGCGATGTGTTTGAGGTGTATCCCGTTCAATCCTTCCATACCTATCGACTCACGCTGGAGTTTGATCGCGTCGAAAAGATCGTCGCACTTGATCCGGAAGAGCCCTCCATTGTCCGCAGAGAGCAGCAGTCTATCGAGGTTTGGCCGATTGTCTACGAGCATATGCAACAGCTTTCTCAGCAGATTCCAGAAAGCCACTTCCTTGTCCTTGATGATCAAGATGACATTGCCGTGCCGGAGGGGATTGATACGCTGCGCTTCACTCCATTCCCCGAGGGTGCCGGAAACCACGTCCATCTGCGGTATCTCTCGGTGATGAAGTTCTACACACTCACCGATTTCCTCAACGACGTGCGCGATAAACTTGCGCAGGACTGGACGCTTTTTGTGGTGACCAAACGCATTGAAGAGCTCAAGGGCATTTGTACCGAGGAGCATATTCCCTTCACGCAGCAGCTCGAGCGCCGCCCCGGTGCCATCACCCTTGTCCCTGCCGAGGTCAACGATCTTTTGCCGCACTCACTTCAGAATCCTGACCTAAAAATCGCACTTCTCACCGATCGGGAAATATTTTCCTTGCGCAAAGCTGGACGCGAGCGATCTGTGCAGAAGCTCTCACTGGATTTCATTACCTCTCTCGTGCCGGGGGACTTCGTGGTGCATATGGAGCATGGCATCGGGCACTTCGAAGGGATGACCGAGAAGGAAGTAGACGAAACCGTGCGTGAGTACCTGGAGCTAACCTACGCCGAGGGCGACAAACTCTTTGTTCCTGTCGATCAGGCGGACAAGCTCAGCAAGTATGTCTACGAGGAGGGTAATGAACCTGTACTTACACGCCTTGGCACCAACGACTGGAAGAAGATTCAGGGGAGACTCCACGAAGAAACAAAGAAGATCGCAGAGGAGCTCCTGAAAATCTACGCGCTGCGTGCAAAGGCCAGGGGGCATTCCTATGGTCCAGATACCGATGTCATCAAAAAGTTTGCGGAAGCATTTCCGTACCAAGAGACCCCCGGTCAGACCAAGGCGATCGAAGACATCCGCCACGACATGGAAGACAGTCACCCCATGGACCGCCTTGTGTGCGGCGATGTGGGATTTGGAAAGACGGAAGTTGCCATGCGCGCTGCATTCAAGGCTGTGAAGGACGGCAAGCAGGTCGCTGTACTTGCGCCGATCACCATCCTTGCGCAGCAGCACTTTGATTCATTCCAGAAGCGCATGGAGGGGTTTGGTGTTCGCATCGATATGCTTTCACGCTTCCGCTCACAAGCGCAGCAGCGCGTTACACTGGAAAAGCTTCGCAAAGGAGATATCGACATCGTCATCGGTACACACAGGCTTATCCAGGATGATGTGCAGTTTTTGAATCTCGGCTTACTCATCATCGACGAGGAGCAGAGATTCGGCGTGAAGCAGAAAGAGAAGTTCAAGGAAATGCGCGCATCTATCGACATTCTCACGCTCACGGCGACGCCTATCCCGCGCACACTGAATCTGGGACTGCATAAACTTCGCGACATCACCACGATCACTACGCCGCCACCGGGGCGCCTTCCCATCATCACTGAGGTGCGCAAGTTCAGTGATGTGCTCATGCGCGAGGCGATCACTACTGAGCTCAAGCGCGGAGGCCAGATCTATGTGCTCCATAACAGAGTAGAAACCATCGATGCCTTTGCCGACAAACTCAGGCTTCTCGTGCCCAAGGCGCGGTTTGTGGTGGGCCATGGCCAGCTCAAGCCGGAGACACTGGAGGAGCGCATCCTTGCCTTTAAGAATGGCGAATTTGATGTGCTGGTAAGCTCGACGATCATTGAAAATGGTATCGACCTTCCGCGTGCCAATACACTGATTGTGAATGAGGCCGAGCGCTTCGGCCTTTCACAGCTCTATCAGCTCCGTGGGCGCGTAGGTCGCAGTAAACTCCAGGCCTATGCGTACTTCCTCTACCATGGCCAGAAACTGCATGATGATGCCAAGAAACGACTGCGTGCGATTGTAGAAGCGTGTGAGCTCGGCAGCGGATTTCAGGTGGCTATGCGCGATCTGGAGATCCGCGGAGCGGGTGAGATTCTCGGTGCAGAGCAGTCGGGTGCTATGCAGACTGTCGGTGTGTCGCATTACCTGCGTATGCTCAAAAGTGCCGTGGAGGAACTGAAATCCGGAGGAACGCCGGATGCGGAGCAGGAAGTTGCCGTGGAAATTCTTCTGCCCGTTACCGCGCTCCTGCCATCCTTCTATATTCCTGACGAAGGCGAGCGCATTTCCGTGTACCAGAAACTTGCCGGAAGCGAGACCAGTGCCATTCTCGCGGAGTTTGAAAAAGATCTTACGGAGGAGTTCGGCAAAATACCCAAGCAGGTGGAAAATCTGTTCTCCATTCTTCGCCTAAAATTAGCCTGCAGAAGTGCCGGCGTACACCGCATCAAAATGGATTCCGGAGTGAACCGAGAGGAGGTGGTGATGACGCTCGGTTCCCGTGTGACGGCGAAGGAGATCATGCAGCTCGTTGCTGCACACCCTCAGTGGAGGATCTCCGGTGCGCAGCTGCGGATACACTTCGGGGAACTGAAAAAGGAAACAGGGGAGACTGATGCGCAGTGGCTGAAGGGGTTGATGCATCAGGTGGCATTGCTGAAGAAAGAGGGGAAGTAGAGAGCGGTTCCTAGAGTTTATGGGGTTTGTAAGGTTTATAGGGTCTCCTACTTTTCAAGGTAAAGAACTCTACAAACCCTATAAACTCTATCAACCCAACAAACCCACATCGCCTAGCGCCAATGTCTAATTTCCTGTACAATAGAATGATTTTACAAACACCTATGACGACCACTTCCGCACAGGCGACAGTAGCTGCCAAAAACCCGGGGCAGGAACTCTATGACACTATCATGCGTGGAGTAGAGCCGGAGCTTTGTAGTGATCAAATACCAAATCTTGCAGAAAAATATAAAAACGAAACTAAAGATGATCGCATGAAGCGACTGGAGCGTTACAACAAAGCGTATGCGGCATTCGACATCGCCGCCGCACAACATATCAAGCAACTCAAATCCAAGAAGACTGCCTACCGTAAGCAGGCACTCATTTCTGCTGAGGAAAAATCCCGCACCGAAGAAAAACAAAAACTTCAGCAAATGGAATCTCTTTTTTCTTAAACATTTATGCATACCCGAAGCAACCAATTCCGTTTTGCTGCCGAAGCACGCTTATGTGGATTTGCGGATGCTCCTAGCGGCAACCCTGAAGCCAACTTGCCCAAAACAGAGGTGTCGCAGGTGGTGGGAGAAGCGACGATGCCAGTCTCAGCAGGCAAAACGCCTGAGAAGATGCCAATCTCAGCTGGAGAAACATCTGAAACAATGCAAAACACAGCGCAGGACACTTTTGATAAGAAGTCGGGAAACCTAGGAAAGGAAATGGCCGATATAGGCGAAGTTGAGGATTCCAGTAAGACCGTAGCGGCAGGGGTTGATGATAAGCACTGGAAAGCTGGATCAGATACGCACGGGGCGGGAGTCGATGATAAGCACTGGAAAACTGAACCAGCAACTCCAGGAAATAAACCATCATCAGTCATCCCAGAACCGACGCTCCAAAAAAATCCCGCATCTGAGCAAGCTGAGGAAAAAGGAACGGACGCGATTAAAAATGAGCCGCCCGATGCAGCAAAACCCAGTGCTGATGAAACTTCAAAAAATTCCTCAGAAGACCGAGGCACGGTCATGGCAGAAATGAAAGGACAAACAGAGCAGCTGCTGGAGGCAGTCCGCGATGCGGAAGCCAAGGCAGAGGTGGAGGGGTATACGCCCGAAAACATCAAAGCCATTACCGCAGCTATCGATGCATACATCGCAACTGCAGGGAAGGAACAAGAGTACCTCCGCGCAGACGACCTTCAGACAGATGTTGGCCGTCAGCAGTCGCTGGATACTGAAGTTTCGCAGCAGCGTAACCGCCGTGAGCAGCTTCAGAAGGAACCCGGCGCGACGGAAGCAAAAGCGGATACCAAGGACAAAGCACAGGAGTCCGGCGAGAAAAATCTGGAACAGTTGACCGCGGAAGCCAATGAGGTTTTGGATAGCGCAAAAAATGTACTACGCGAACTTCCAGAGGCACAAAATACTCCTGTCCCGCAGATATTACTTAATGGTCGCTTTGAAAAGATTGCTGGAGGAAAAGACCAAGGAGGAAATCGATCGGCGGAGGATATTGTGCTTAAAAGCAAGGCAGTTGGAGCAGCTTTGCAAATTGCGAAAGGTATTGGTTATAACACCAAGGACTATGATGAAAAAACAGGAAATGGTGTTCTTACAAGACTAGGTGGTGATTCCATTGAAATGACTGGTGGCGAAGGAACATGGGATCTTGAAGAACTGGTTGTTTGTGATGGAATGCCACTAGAACAGCAGGTTCAGCATTTTAAAGATGTTGTGGAGGAAGTTACCATGGCCCTCTCCAAGGAGCCCGATCAAAAGAAGGTTGAAGGCCGCTTTGATAAAGCAGTGAAAGACGGATCTTTTGATGTGAAGAGCTTCAAAGAGAAGCCTGGGGAGGAGTCATGGAGGACAGATGCAGTGCTTACGGATGATCTTCGCAATCTCTTTAAAGATCTTCCGAAAGATGCACAACAGACAGCCATCGGGCGTTTCATGGAAAATGCCAATGTCCGTAAGGATGCTGCCGGCAACATGTTCCTGGGTGCCAAAGCAAGCATGGCGCTGGATTTCAAGACCGTAGCCATTTTTGCTGCAAGCTCCGCAGATGTTGTTGAGCGGCAGGATGCTAATGGCGTCCCACTGGAAATGGGAATGAAGACCAATGCCGTCAACATTTCCACTTTCCTCGATAGTGTACGCCTTCGCTATACCGACAAAGGTAGCAAGAATATGCAGCCGGACGGGAAGGTTATTGGAAACAAGATGGAGAAACCTTCTGCAGAAAAGAAGACGGATGTTCCACCTAGTCCAGATGCCAAAATAGGCAACGAGCTTCCTTTGCCCCCTGGGTTACCCAAAGACGTGGCAACAAAGGCTCAGGAAATGTATGCAACAATGAGCCCACAAAAGCAAAATGCATTCAGAAATGCCATTGTATCCATGGGGGCATTGGCTGAAGATCCTAATAAAGTTTTGAGTGTAGCATCACTTCTTTCAAAAATTCCAGATAGCATCAGCGCTAAGTTTGACCAGCGGAATCCCTCTTTCTCGAAAGAGGACTACACGAAGTTGGCAGATATGGTCTCGGGGCTTACTCCAACAGAATTAGATCTCTTTGGTGCACTGGTAGTCGTACCAGGGGACAGACTTGGAAGCAGTCTTAGATACGCAGGAGTTTCTCCCGCAGATTACGAAGCCAAATTGCGCGAACTGGCTGGGAAGGCGTCCAGTCCGGATGCAAAAGGATCTGCAGGCAATGACAAGGTTTCAGGTGGAGAGCCCAATAAAGACACACCACAACCAGCAACACCGGGCGACAAGGGAACGAATGTGCCTGAACCCGTGGCACCCGAAGCACCAGATGCCGCACCTCCAGCAACTTCCGAGGCACCTGCCGGAGCTCCTGAAAGTGCCAAAAATTTGCAAGAACTTCGATCCAAGGCAGCCGAAATTCTCGGGAAGATGCGTGAGGTTGGCGGCAAAATTGCGATTGCCAACGGAGAGATCCAGCAGCTGAAGCAGAAACAAAGTGCACCAGACGCGACACAAGAACAAAAAGATGAATTACAAACAAAAATCGACGATCTCACGACAACAGTTGAATCTCTTAAGAATGATCTTAAAACACTGAAGGAAGAATCCAAGGGCATTACAGACCAGCTCAAGGAGGCGAAAGGCGAGCTTCCAAAAGATGCATCTGCCTCAGACGTCGCCAAGCGCAAGCTTGAAGACATGGGCGACACATTCAAGGATCCCAATGCCACGGGCGGAGAAAAATTGATCGCCGCCATACAGGCAATCGGCGCAGTGCTGGCACTATGGAGGGGGGCTATAAACGGTACTGCCGACAAATCTCCGGATGCAGCTTCCGATCAATCTACCGATAAAAAGAAAGATGGTGATCCGACAAGGCCTGCAGATGGAGGCAATAAATCTCCGGAAGGTCAGGAAACAAAGGGTGGCAGGCGCAGCCGTCTTAGGCAGGAACTCAAAGATCCTCAAGTAAAATCTGTGGATGATCTTCTTAAAAAGAAGTCAGAGCAACTTGATAAAACACAGGACGAACATAGCAAAGAGTTCGACAAAACCAGTGAAAGTGTGAAAAAGACCTTAGATCAAAGCAGGGTCAATGTAGAGAAGCGCACGCCTCTTATAAATCAACTTCGCGATAGGAATCTTTCTCCTGAGCAACGCGCTGAAGTGAGCAAAAAATTAGATACACTCGAAAAAGAGCACAAACAACTCATGGCTGATGCAGATAAAGGCAATGAAAAGTTAGAATCTATTAATAAAGTAATGAGAAAGAATCTGGATGATTTTGATTCGGACAAAGCTGAGCTCCAAGAAATGCAGAAAGAAGTGCAACTGGTAAAAGAAGGAATGGATACCATTCTCAATCAGCTCAAGGAACTGAAGAATCCAGGAATCGATAAGTTCATTAAGGGAGTTACCGTTGTTATTGATCCAAAGAATCTCACTCTAATAGTAACCGCACCAGCGCCAACTCAAGTAGAGCTCAAGACTATCGCTCCGGAGCTGAAGTTCGATAGTACGGGGAAGCTCGAAGGTGATCCGAAGCAATTTGCCGAAGCACTTGTGAAGCTGCTTAATAAAATGAAGGACCAGCCCGCAGCCACGCCGGATACACCAAGGCCTGCCGCGCCGGATACATCTTCTGAGATCAAGGGCGAGATGCCCAAGGTCATTGCAGGAACACTCAAAGACACATTGGATGTCCTTGGAGGCCGCATCGAACGTGCGCAAAAAAATCTTGCCGACCAAAAGAAGGACCTCGCTGAGGTGAAGAGCTCGTGGAACCCTTTCCGCAATGGAGAGCAGCGCAACAAAGAAAGAGCTGTAGGCATGCAGGAAGCTGCACTGAATGTTCTTCAGAACAAAGTTGATCAACTCAAGGCTATTCCTACAGATGATCCGAAGAAGCAGCTCGATGGCATCATGAAGATTCGCGAAGAACTTGGGTTGCCCAAGGTTCCGCAGGAGTTTGCCAAGGACTACGACACATTCCAGAAGATGGCAGCCGAAGGCGTAGACAAGAAAGACAAGAGCACGGAAGTGGACTACGCGGCGCTGAATAAAGAGCTGCAGGAGATCGACGCTACCCTTGCGAATGTGGAGATGGGTCTGGAAGCGCTTGATACAGCAGCAGGGACTGCTGCCAGCCTCGTTCCTTTTGGTAGCAAGGTCTATAACTTATCGCAGCTGGCAACCTATGTTGCTACAGGCAACAAAACACCACAGCAGGCAGGAGTGGATTTTGCAACCTCGTTTGTATTTGGCAAACTTGGCGGCAAAGCACTTGCTTCCGCCGGCGGGAAGAAGCTTATTGAAAAGTATTCGATGAAATTTGCTGAGAAATTCTTCTCCAACCCAAACCTTATAAAAAAGTTTGTAGAAACCGCAAGCAAGCAAATATCGGGTGAGGTTCTTAAGCAAGTTGATAATGTTACAGGCATCAAAAATTCCATCAAAGGAGCAATAAATACTGGTGTGAATACAGGCATGCAGTGGCTTAATGACGGCGGTAAGTGGCTTGGGGAGAATGGCTTCGCTCTTTATGAAAATACTATCGCACCTGCACTACAGAATCTTTCTGCAGATGCTCAGAAGCAGTTCGCACAGGGTATGAAGGCATTCCAGGAGATCAAAACCGGCATCATGACTTCCACCGCCACGGACTTTGCTCAGGGGTACAAAGGGAAGTTCAAGGAGATGTACGGAGGGGCCGTGCAAAGTGCGACAGACCAGATCAAAAAGATCCCAGGACTTGATCCTGCGAAAGTTGATGCGCTTGTAGCGCAAGTGACAACAGAACTGGAGAAGCAGTTTGATAATGCCGCCAAGACCGTCCAAGATATCAACGATAAAGGCGCAGGAAATGTGCTGAAGGGATTCGTCGCAGATCTTAGGGTTGTGGGAGGCGATGCCTACGAAAAGAACATCGCTCCCATGGTTGCCAATTTACAGGAAGGCGGACAAAAGCTTGCTGCAGAGGGTATGCAGATGCTTAAAGCAATCAAGGAGTCTACGGCAACGGAATTCGGGAAGGGTTACAAGGAACAGTTCGCCAAGATGTATGGTCCCAAAATCGAGCAGGCAAAGGATCTCCTTGTTAAGGCCGGTCTCGACAAAGGTCAGGTAGACAAGTTTGTCGGAGACGTCACTGCGAAGATTGAAAGTGGATTCGACAAGGGGGTGCAAACTGTCCAAGATATCAACGATAAAGGCGCAGGAAATGTGCTGAAGGGATTCGTCGCAGATCTAGGTGTCGTCGGCAATGATGCATATGAGACATACCTTCGGCCTTCTGTTGACACTATGAAAGAAGAAGGAAAGCAGCTGATGGCCAATGGCATGCAGGTGCTCAATGAAATCAGAACCGGTGTGATGACTTCTGCCACTCAGGACTTTGCGAAAGGATACAAGGAGCAGTTCCAGGGTCTCTACGGAGCAAAAATCGAGCAAGCCAAGGGTCTTTTGGTCAAAGCAGGGTTAGATGAAGGCAAGGTCAACCAATTCGTCGGCGATGTTAGTGCGGGGATCGAGAAGCAATTCGACGCAGGGGTGAAGACCGCCACAGAAATACAACAGAAAGGGGTGGCAGTTGTTCTCCAGGAATTCTCAGCAGATATGGGCACAATAGTTGAGCAAGGTTACAAGAATTATATAAAGCCCCGTATTGATACCATGAATGCTGAAGCGCGACCGCATATGGAAAAGGCTATGAAACAATTTGCTGCCTTCAAAGAGGGTGCCGCTCAACTCATCGCACAGGATCCCAAGCAAACTGCACAGGAATATGTCCAGAGGCTGCAAAAGGCATATGGACCTGCCATCGAAGCTGCGAGGACAGAGCTTACACAGGCAGGCATCACTCCGGATAATGCGAGGAAGTTCGTGGATACCACCATGCAGTCTGCACTGGATGGTTTCCAGCGAGTCGCAGCACGCGTGCAGAAGGGGTAAAAGTGTTATCGGTCAGGGCTATTCCCGCGCTATGCTATAGGCATGCCGAGGTGGCGAAATGGCAGACGCACCAGCCTTAGGAGCTGGCGGGAGCAATCCCATGAGGGTTCAAGTCCCTCCCTCGGCACCATTGGGGCATCACTTAATCTCCTCTCCTGGTTTGATGTCATGCAGAATGCGCTCCCCTTCTTTTTTCGCAATCTCGTTTTTAGCCTTTCGTGTGGAATCTGCTTCTCGGATTTTCCGGTGGGTGGATTCTTCGAGGGCGGCCAATTCCTGGCGTTCTGTAGATGTGATTGCATCGCGCCCCCACTTCGCTTTCATGATGATGTCGGAGAATGATTTCCGGTCATCCACTTCGATCTGCGACTTGCGTCGTTGGTACTCCTTCTCCGCTTTTTGTCTGCGCGCACGATGTTCGTTTAGCATGCGCTCCTCCTCACGGATGCGTAGGCTGATCGGCAATCCTTGTAATCGCATCTTCTCGCGCTCATGTTCCCTATCGAGAACTGCAAGCCCTTCGCGCTCCTCCATTTCCAGACGTGAGCGCTTGGTGCGCGTGTCCTCGGAAAGTTGCTCTTTTTGCGCGCGCTCCTCACTGTCGACGTCGCCACGTTTCTTGCGTGCAAGATCTTCGATGTGCCGCTTTGTGCGCACCGCAGAGGATTCCGTCTCCTGCTTTGTCCGGAAGGCTTCGGCGTCGGCTGCCGAGCGCATTTCCCGCTCCACACGTGCAGATGTCTCTTTCATCTGTTCTTTGCGGAAACGCAGCGCTCCAGCCTTGCGCATATCGGAGAGATATACCTTGTGCTGCTCTTCCGCTTTTTTTGCTTCTTCCTTGCGCTTGAGCATTCTCTCTTCCTCTGCACGCTTTTTTTGCTGGAATACTTCGATTTCATGCTTACGTTCATCTTCTTTCACTTTGAATTCCCGGAGGCGCTTTTCGTGCTCCTCCTCAAATAATTCTTCCTGAGCGACGCCTTCACGTACAGATGTTTCATGCACTTTCAATTCCTCTTGCCGTTTCTCTATTTTCTTTTGCCTTTTTTCCTTTATTCCCTCGCGCTGTATCTCGCCTTTCTGGATCACAGCATCGATTTCCTTTCGGCGATCTTTGGGTTCCGGCATGGGGAAAGGATAGGGGAAAGAAGGGCTGGAAAGGAAATAAACAGTTGAGACGTACTGTCAGTACGTCTCTACGGTATTGCTATTTGATCGCGTTACGTTGTTTGCTCGAGAATCTTTATTCCTAGCTCGGCAATCTGCTCTTCGGGCATGGGGCTTGGGGAACCAAGCATGAGGTCTTTGGCCTTCTGGTCTTTGGGGTAGGCGATCACTTCGCGGATGTTGGGCTCATTGCAGAAAAGCATCACCATGCGGTCGACGCCCCACGCGATGCCGCCGTGCGGAGGAGCGCCGTACTGAAATGCCCGGAGGAGATGACCGAATCTGCGTTCTGCATCTGCGGGGGCGATGCGGAGGATAGTGAAAATCTTTGCCTGCAAATCCGCTTCATGGATGCGCACGGACCCTCCACCGATTTCCGAGCCATTGAGGACGATGTCGTACGCTACGGCGCGTGCGCTCAGGGGATCGGTATCGAGAAGTGCAAGATCTTCATCTTTCGGTCGCGTGAATGGGTGATGCACCGCGGCAACTGCCCCTGTTGCACTGTCTTTTTCAAACATTGGGAAGTCCGTTACCCAGCAGTACGCAAATACTGCAGGGTCCGCGAGGCCCTGCTTTGCTGCGATAGCCGTACGGACAGCGCCAAGGGCGGTGCAGGCGGTAGAGAATATGTCTGCTGTGAAGAGCAGGATGTCTCCGGACTGTGCTTTCGTGGCCTTCACCAATGATTCCGTACATTCCTTTCCAAGCTTATCGACAGGCACTCCTTCATATCCTGCTTCATTCACTTTTATCCATGCCAATCCCTTCGCTCCATAGATTTTTGCCGTCTCCGTAAAATCATCAATCTCTTTGCGGCTCATGGCGGCGCCATTGGGAACAACCATAGATTTTACAACGCCGCCGTTTTCAATGGCCTTGGCAAATACGCCGAACCCACACCCTTTGCAGATCTCGGAAACATCGGTGAACTCCAAGCCAAAGCGGATGTCGGGCTTATCTGATCCGAAGCGTTCCATGGCCTCTTTGTAGGTGAGTCTTAGGAATGGAGTCTTCAGGATCCGTACATCCGGCCGCAGTTCTTTTGTCAGTTCGATAAGACACTGTTCCGTAAGCTGCATGATGTCATCTGGCTCCATGAAAGACATCTCCACGTCGACTTGGGTGAACTCTGGCTGGCGGTCGCCGCGCTGATCTTCGTCTCTAAAGCACCGCGCGATCTGCATATACCGGTCCAGCCCTGCAACCATCGTCAGTTGCTTGAGCTGCTGCGGAGACTGTGGAAGCACATAGAACTGGCCGTGGTAGAGGCGGGAGGGGACCAAGTACTCACGTGATCCCTCTGGCGTTCCTTTGATGAGGATCGGCGTTTCGATTTCCAGAAAATCACGGTCATAAAAGAACCGACGGATCGACTGCACCATGCGATGACGTGTGATCATGTTCTTGCGCATACGGTCGCGGCGCAGATCGAGGTAGCGGTACTCCAGACGCAGTTCTTCACCCACCTCTTTGTCCTGATCGATTTCAAATGGCGGCGTCTTTGCCTGATTCAGGACTTTTACTGAAGAGATGCGTACTTCAATCTCGCCAGTGGGATTGTCTCCGCGCTCGGCCCCTTCGAGACGTGCCGTCACTTTTCCCTTCACCTGAAGCACCCACTCCGGACGGATGTGTTCCGCTTCGGAAAAGAGTGCTTTGTCCTTCGGATCAAACACAATCTGCGTAAAGCCGTAGCGGTCGCGGAGGTCGATGAAGATGAGGCCCCCGTGGTCACGACGACGATGCACCCAGCCGCAGAGTGTGGTTTCTGCACCAGTATCAGATTTCTTCAGCTGGCCGCAGGTGTGGGTACGAAGCATCGAAAAGAAGCTTACAGCCTACCGTTGTCTGCTGTCAGCTATTTGAAGAGTTTCCCAAGCTCTTCCTTAAATTCCTCCACATCCTTGAATTCTCGGTGTACCGACGCAAAGCGAATATACGCAACCTTGTCGATTTTATGCAGAGCCCGCATGACATCATTCCCAATTGTTGAGCTGCTTACTTCGCCTTTGTTCCCTCCCCATTTCTCTTCCAGTTTTCCGAGGAGCTGGTCGATCTGCACTTCTGTAACCGGTCGCTTGGTGCAGGCAATCCACACTCCACGCTCGATCTTGCTACGGCTGTAGGGCTCACGCGTGCCGTCACGCTTGACGACGATGAGGTTACTGAGCTCCTGCCTCTCAAATGTCGTGAAGCGATGGCTGCACTTCGGGCATTCCCTGCGTCTACGGATGGCGCGGCCTTCCTCGGCGATGCGGGAATCCACCACGGCTGTATCGATTTCTTTGCACCTGGGGCAATGCATAGGTGCATTGAAAAGGGAAAAGGTGCAGCAGGGAAGGGGAAATCCCATAAAATCGCACGACGAAACCAGCCCTCATGCACGAAGGCCGGTCTCGGTGATTCGCAGATGTATTACTCAGCACTCTTTTCAACTGTGACCTGATCATCCTCTGGGGTTGCAAGCATGCTATGCATTGCACTTCGTAGCTTCTCAAGAGGACCTTCCGTTTTCTCGGCGGTCGGCATGACCTCCTGATCTGGCATCATTCCGTTCTCGAGGGGATTACCCATAATTAGGATTGGGGAAAGAAGTACAAAGCGATCATACGGCGAATATGCCGGTACGCAAGTATCATGGCCTCCGGAGGATATCCGAAGTGCCTGTACAGTCGATTATCCGCGATGGATTGCGGAAAGGAAGAGGTCCGGCATCCAGAATGAGGTCCGGCTTTCCCAGCACATTTTCGTATTGCTTCACTATTTCTTCGGCTGAGTACGGGCTTGGTTGCCCGTGTAGGTTTGCGGAGGTGGTGGAGATGGGGCTGCCGAACTTCTCTACAAGTTGCATTGCCAATGGATATGAGGAAATGCGGACGCCGATGGTAGGAGATTGCCCTTCCACAGATTCCGCTTTCGGAACTATGAACAGTGGATTAGGCATATCTTTTCGCGCAGGAAGAATCAGCGTGAGGGGGCCGGGCAGGAATTCTTGCGCCAGAGTTTCCGCACGGTCATTCCATTCCACGTATTGTTTTGCCTCTTGCATTGTAGAAAAAAGTGCACTGACGGGTTGGCCTGCAGGTCTTTGTTTCACTGCAAATAATCTCTCTACTGCACTGAGATTACGAAGATCGCAGGCAAGACCGTAGCAGGTTTCTGTCGCATGAATCACGAGTCCTCCTGTTCCAAGTACATGTAGGGCTTCCTGCAATGCAGCCGGTGATTCCGGAAGGATACGCAAGGCAGAAGCATCAACTATTGTTGCTATGTGCGGCAATCACTTCCTCTACTTTCTTTTCTAAAATCGTTGAGGTGGCGACGGTGATGGGCAGATCGATCTGCTGCTGTCCGATCATAAGCTGTACTCGTTCGCTTCCCGGGAACATCTCCAGAGTTTTTTTGAGATCCAGAAGGAGATTTCTTGGTGCGCGAGCCGGAAGGGTGATCTGGTACGGGCGGATAGGAGAGGAGGAAAGAGGTTGCGGGGCCTGTCCTGAGCTCTGCCGAAGGATTGCTGAGTTGTTCACTTTCTTACTTACTGAGGTTTTTTGAGAAGAAATCTCTCCGGATAGGCCCAATGAAGTTATTGCTTCATCTGTTGGCATTCCCGCGAGGATCCATTTTCCAAGCGGGCCGTAGAACTCCGCATCTGTTGCTGGTGTCTCGCTAACACTGACGGCTTCTCCTGCGATGACATTTCCCTCTTCATCAACCGCATCCACATCATCCGCATTGCCAATGACCGGGCGGGAAAGACTCAGGCCTGCCTTTGCCTCTTCCTCGTCGAAGAATCCAGATTCCTTTGCTTTGGAAATCATCATGGAGAGCGATGCGCGCTTTACCGCATCCGCGCGCATCTGCAGCGCGCCATTTCGCACATCCACAATGCCGGCGACAACGAGTACGGTATCCGGTTGCTCCAGATGCTCTGCCGCATCTGCAAATGTGCGAGGGAAGAGTGTGATTTCCATTTTCCCCGTTGGGTCTTCCAGGAGCACTATGGCCATGGTTTCCCCTTTCTTTGTCGTGATGCGCTTGGCACTCTCCACAATGCCAGCGACGGTGATTTTCTTCCCTGCATCCTCAGCCTTCAGATTGGCAATCAACTGCGCCTTCTTTCCGATGTACTTCTTTAGACCCGCCAGTGGGTGACTGCTTACGTACATTCCGAGCGTTTCTTTTTCCCACTGCAGCTTCTGGAGTGTGGTTGCGGGTGACTGCTCGGGGAAGCTCAGGCGTGCTTCTTCCATGTGGTCGGCACCAAAGAGTCCTCCTTGTACTGCACTAACATCGCCAGCGGCTTTGCCGTACTCCGCAATGGCATCGTAGTGTGCAACAAACGTTCCCCGTTCACCAAGAGAGTCCAGAGCACCGGACTTTGCGAGTGATTCTAGTAGCTTTTTATTGAGCACTTTCGCCGGAACGCGTTTTGCAAAATCTTCGATACTTAAAAACCTCCGATCGCCACGGACATCAATAATCTGCTGAACAGAGCTATCGCCTATTCCTTTGATGGCGGTGAGGCCGAAGCGAATGGAACTTTGTGAGGCTTTGGCACTTTTCGGGATTGCGGTGAAGTGACGCAGAGATTCATTGATATCCGGTGGGAGTACGGCAATCCCCATTGCTTTGCATTCTTCAATCTCGATCATGACGCGGTCAGTGTCTTGTGCATCGCTACTGAGGAGCGCAGCCATGAATTCTGTCGGATAGTTTGCTTTGAGCCATGCCGTCTCATAGGCGATGCGGGCGTAACCGGCGGCGTGGGATTTGTTGAATCCGTATCCGGCAAATGGCGTGATGACGTCATCGAAAATGCGTTCGGCAAGCGGGCGCTTGTAGCCCTTCTTCTCAGCGCCAGCGAGGAACTTCTCGCGCTGTGCGGCAAGCTCTTCCTTAATCTTTTTTCCAATGGCTCTCCGTAGAAGGTCTGCTTCCCCCAAAGAAAACCCGGCGAATACACGTGCGATTTCCAGAATTTGTTCCTGATACACGCCAATGCCGTAGGTCACCTCGAGAATGGGCCGCAGATCCTCATGCTGGTAGCTCACATTCTCCTGACCGTGTTTGCGTTTGATGTATTGGGGGATCCACTCCATGGGCCCCGGGCGGTAGAGGGAGACCATGGCAATGATGTCGCTGAAGGCAGTCGGTTTCAGCTGCTTCAAGTACCTGCGCATGCCTCCGGATTCCAGCTGGAAGACACCGGTGGTGTCGCCGCGTTGAAGTAGCGCGAAGGATTTTGCGTCGTCGATGGGGATAGCGGTGATATCGATTTTTGTGCCGTGTAACCGATCGATGATCTCGAGTGTTGTCTGGATGACCGTTAGGTTCATGAGGCCAAGGAAATCCATTTTGAGTAGCCCCAATGCCTCCAACGGCTTGGCGGATGTCTGTGTGATGATCGTCTCTTCATCCTTCGGTGCACGTTGGAGGGCTGTATAGCTGACTGCAGGATTTGGTGTGATGATCACGCCGCAGGCATGAACAGAAACGTGACGTGCTTTTCCCTCGAGTTTCTGTGCCACATCAAAAATTTGCCTATATGTTTCATTTTCTTTGTAAACCGATTGGATTTCCTGGGTGGCGAGTGCTTCCAGAAGAGTGGTTCCCGGTCGGTCAGGGATGAGCTTTGCGAGAGCATTCATCTCCAGAAATGGTACGCCGTATGCACGTCCGACATCTTTCACGGCAGCGCGTGCAGCCAGTGTTCCAAAGGTGCAGATCTGCACGACACGGTCTTTGCCGTACTTCTCCCGTACGTAGTCGAGAACTTCGTCACGGCGCGTGTCGGCAAAGTCGATATCGACGTCTGGCATGGAGATGCGTTCAGGGTTGAGAAAGCGTTCGAAAAGAAGGCCGTGCTCCATAGGATCAAGCCCGGTGATGCCGAGGCAGTACGAGACCATGGATCCGGCAGCACTTCCGCGGCCTGGCCCAACGGTGATGCCGCGGCGCTTCGCTTCGTTTACGAAATCGGCCACGATGAGAAAGTAGCCGGAAAAGCCTACCTGATTGATGATGCCGAGTTCGTAGTCGAGACGCTCGCGGTAGAGTGCAGTGGGATCCGGATATTTCTTTACAAATCCCTCCTCCGCTGTCCTGCGCAATTCATCATTTTCTGTGGTGCCTTTTGGCACGGGAAAGCGAGGGATGTGGTACTTGGAAAAATCCAGATGCACGTTGCAGCGATCAGCTATCACCCGTGTGTTTTCCAGGGCGTTGGGGATGTGACCGAACACTCGCTCCATCTCTTCAAACGGTCGCATGGAAAAATCCGTATCGCGCATGGAGAAACGACTGGGATCCGAGATGTGTGCGTTCTTCTGGATACAGAGAAGAACATCATGAGCCTGTGCATCTGATTGCCTGCAGTAGTGTGCATTGCACGTTGCTACCACAGGAACGCCTAGCCTCTCTCCCCAGTGAATAAGTTGCTGATTGATCTCTGCTTGTCCTGCGACGTTGGGCAGATCCATCAACTCAAAGTAGAGATTGTCTTTGCCGAAGTATCCGCGGTATTCCTCCGTGAGCTCGGCGATCCTTTTCCCGTCTTCCGCCAATGCTGCCTGTGGTATTGCACCGCTTATAGGCCCTGTGAGCGCGATGAGTCCTTTGCCGAACCGGGAGAGTAGATCTTTATCGACGCGTGGTTTGTAGTACATCCCTTCGAGCGCCGCCAGCGTGATGAGCTCAAGAAGATTTCTGTATCCCTCATCATTCTCCGCAAGGAGCACGATGGGGTAGCGCTTCGTATCTGTTCCACTCTCTTTGTCGAAGCGGGAGCGCATGGCGATATACGCCTCTACCCCAAGAACAGGGCGCATCTTTTGCGCCTGACATGCTTTGTAGAACTCTACAAGACCGTACGAAAATCCTTTATCTGCAATGCCGACAGCGCTTTGCCCGAGCTCCTTCGCGCGTTCCACAATCTCCTCCGGTGAAGGCAGGGCCTCAAGGAGAGAGTAGGTACTGTGGCAGTGGAGATGGACGAAGTCGGAGGATTTCACTCTCAAATCTTATAGCTTATAGCCTATAGCTTCTAGAAGCCTTGAGGACTTATTACGGACTCACCGTAACCTCGGCAGCGCTCTTGCATTGTGTATGTGCCGCTGTGCTATTGAAGTAGGCTCCACTGAAGTAAGGGAAGCATTCATTTTTAAAATTGATACGCAGGACCTGCTCAAGGCGCTTGTTGCAGGACCGGTACATGCATGTTCTGCGCATGTAGTAGGCATAGCCTTTTGTAAAGAAGCGCAGGCCGGCAGCATGGCCGGAGATGAGTCCTCCCAGTCGTTCGATGGGCCCATGTGCACTGCGCAAGGCTTCAGCGATCTGCAATTGCCCGTCTTGGGATTTGGCAACAGGGATGGCGGCCTTCTTTCCATGGTAGACATTCCATGATGAAGCGAATGTGCGCATGAACCAGTTATATGCAAGCAAGATCGGATTTTTGGCGAGGGTGCGTTCCTGCGAAGCGGTTCGCTCTCCGCCAGGCGGGAATTCATTTGGGTAGCGCAAATATTTTGCCTGAGGCCGGCGTACCCCCCATTGCTGCAAGAGCTGGGTGTAACGGACAACCAGCCACGGTTCATTTTTGGGGATAGAGAATGCTCCGCGAGTTTCATAGGCACCGACGACGAGGCTTTGCAGAAGAGAGCCGGATCCAATGTCTTTCAGGAGTGATCCGGTGTTTGTCAGCACTGCGCCTGTACCATTTAATCCCATCTTCTGATCTTTCTGGATCTGTTCGGTGCATCCGTAAATATGGAGGAGGGCGCCAGATGAGCGGTTGGAAGATCCAAAATCCGTTGTGATCCCAGCCATTGCATCAAGTGCCTCGATGAGCTTGTTGAAGTTCAGCATCGATCCTGTGACATCCTCGCGCTTACTCATCAGCTCGGCGAGTGCAGACATTTCTGCGCCTGTAGGAGGATGCACAGAGGCTTCAGTGGGGATCACTCGATCGGTACAGCCGAATGACGTTCTTGATGGTGGAAGGTAGTCCGAATCAAACGGGCAAAGCCTCCCCTCGAGGGGATTTTCAAAATCTTTTGGCAGAAGACATCCGTATGCCTGACAGGCATTTGGCGTGTTGAACATCACTCCGCCGGTGCCGGTACATACTTGCTCGGATACATTGATACAGGCATTGCCTGGAACCCCACCTGGGCAACACCAAACGGGGTTAACCGGATCGAACCACTGTATGCGCCCCCAATCCGTGTCTTCGTAGAGAGGATCGCGTGCGCCACGCAGAAGGTGCTCGATGCGTCGGTTGAGAAACCGAATGAGGCGCTGAAGCAGCATCACGCGGAAAGGTTGCGATGCTTCAAGTGCGGTATGCATTTCCTCACGAACCTTTTCAATTTTCGATTGGAGGATGATGACATCAAGGTGAAGACAGGGCGTGGTTTCAAACAGATCGCGTTGCATGTCTGAGATCTGCATGCGGGTGTCTACTGTGGAAAGCATCGCGGACGTTGTATAGAAGATCCACCATGGTTTGAGCAACGTAAATATCGGTCCTCCGGGGGTGCTCATAGCATTTGCCTCCGTGATGCCGGCATTCGCGCGATCCAAAACGCGCTGCACATAATGTTCGGAAATCGGAGGAATAGCGACGATATCATCGGCGGTGATGGCGTGTGATGTTTGCGGAATAAGAACTATTGCCATGGAGAGCATTGAAAAGCCAAGAGCCCTGAAGAAGACCTTCCTACTTGGAAGGTGTCTTGTACTATTCTCCGCCTCTCGATGGGGGATCGATGTTCTCATGGAGCGGAGGGAGGAGGGGGGCAGGTGCGGTTCACCCTTGAGCACAGTTGCTCAGGGAAGGATGTAGAGCCTATATCTTCAAGAAGGGTTGCTGCTGCAGACAGGATCTCGCCATATGCCTTACCCATAGGGCCAACCTGTGAGCGGTAGAGAGAGGTGGCGTACCGAGCGCCAATACTTGGTGTCATGCGTTGAATATCCTGTGCAGGATCGATCTGGCTGTCGACCGATTTTGCAACAGCAAGGAGCATATCCAGTGCATCACTGAGTGGGCGGTTGAGTGCGTACGAAACCTCTGCTTGGCAGAGTGTTGGCGGGGTGCGCGGAGGAAGGCCGAGAATCTGACAAAGTGCACGGTCCGTAAGTTGCGCGATATCCCATGGCCGATACTCAGGGATGATTGGGAATGCCATAGATGGGAGTACAAGTTGCGATGCGACCGGAGGTTCGGCATTTGCAAGAGGATCATCGCCATAGCAGCTGTCCCATGGGAATGCTTCATCGAGAACGTTTTGCGACATTCTTCCCGGGACCATGCGCTCTTCCTCAATTGTTTGTTCAACGCATTGTCCAACGAAGCAGAGATTGTTACCGATGGTGTTTTCGTATTCACTTCGGCACTCCGGTGTGCAGACATTGGGGAGAGAAGCGATCATAGATTTGGTCCGTTGATCGAGTCGATTCACGGCATCTGCACAGGAAGTTGGGTAATTGAGCTCTGTCCTATGGCGCTCAACTGCCTGTATGACCGCGTTGCCGAAATCCACGGGAACGACCGGTACATCACTGCACTGTCCCAACCCTTCGCAGCTCAAAGTACTGAGCGTTGCTGCGCACACCTCTGGCGTAACATAGAGAGGTTCGCCGCGGTAGTCGTAGCGTAGATCCGCCAGAATCCCATCGCGATCCAGCATGATGCACTGCGCGAGATACGCTTGATATTCTGAGCTACAGCAGCGCTCCAGACTTCCAGTGAATTCTTCCTTCGGTTGGTTACATGTTTGTTGTACATGGACCATTTCATGTACGAGGAGCGGAGCTAGATATGCTGTAGATCCACTTCCTCCAATTTTCGGAGGAACACAGACATGGATTACTCCATCGCCATCCTTTGGCTCCATGAAGAGTCCTCCTCCGGGGCACTCATCTGCGCAGTAGAAGTCCACAGAGCAGTGGCTGCAGGGGCCAGGTAGGATATCACTTTGCTTCGAGGGAGTATCGGCTACCGTTGGAGTTTCTGTTGCATGGCGCCATCCGCCGATGCCACAGACATTCGGGCCTGCTGGGGACAGGGCAATAGGTGCGCGCAGTGGAGGCTTAATACAGCTACCGAGATACATTCCGGAGCCTGTCCGCTGCTCATCGATCGGCGGCGGTGGCCCGGCTGCGGGTGTTCCTCCGGGGCCGGTGAATCTCCGCATGAAGCGTCCAATAATAGTGCCGGCCCCTCCCCCAGGCGAACCACCACTGGGGGGTGATGCAATACTACTCCCTGTGTCGCATACGTTGCCTATCCCATCTCCGTCTGTGTCTTCTTGTCCGGGGTTGGAATTGAGGGGGCAGTTGTCACAGGAATCTCCAATATTATCTCCATCCGTGTCGTTTTGGTGTGGGTTTCCCACATACGGGCAATCTTCAATCACTGGCGTATAGGCAACGCTGCATTCATTCTGCTCCAGCGTGCGACATAAAAATCCTAGCTTGTTGATCGCCATACGGCAGATACCCGCTTTGTGGGCTGGAGTTTGAATGGTGTCTGCATAGCTTCCTCCCAAAAAAAGTGTTGGGGGAGTGGGGGCGATATCCACCATGCGGGGGAGCACAGGCTCTAGGGGTACTTCCCACTCGATGCCTGCATCACGGTTATTCACCCAGACGATGATATTCATATCGCGGTAGGCCCATGTGGGAAGCACGATCAGCGAGTCGTTACTGACGGCAGGCAATCCGGCGGTTGCTGCATTCCAGACATTATTCAGTTCTCTTTCCACGTCACACCAGCGTGCCGAAAGAAGTCCGAGCTCCCCCCCTAGATCGTTTCTACTGCATGCGCCTTCTTCTGTAACAGCTTTGTACCCAAACCGGTATCTTGCAACTGCTCCGGCAAGCTCTTCAATATTTTCCCTGCCACCTACTCCAGTCCTCAAAGCATTCAATTCCGCTTTGAGATTATTGAATTGTGCTTCAATAGCACCTAACGGCTCCGGGTATGGAGCTACAGACATATTCACAAAAATATCCGTTGTAAACATTCTGTCGGTTCCGGATTCCCAGATGTGCAGAATACTGGCGACGGCTGTCGGAAATCCTGCAAAGGTACCTGGATATTCCGAAATGCCGAGCTCATAACTACTAGCGGAAATCGAGAGATCTCTCGCAAGTCGGCGTACGCGCTGCTCGCGCTGTACGAGTCTTGCAATTTCTCCCTGCAAATTTTCACAAGCGATGAGCTGCTTTTCTTGCAGCCTGCCGCACCGACCGATAAATTCCCCGGGGCTATGGACCGCTAGCCCAATTTCGTCTTCCGAAAATGTGAGGTTGTAGGTATCGCTGATGAGCTGCATAGCGAAACGCGCGATGATAGGCTCGACCTCGTCGAGGATTTCTTTTTCCTCCAGCAGCTTGATTCTTTGATAGAGAGTGGATGGTGCAGAGGCAACGCTCGCCGCACGTGCAACGGGCACACTCCAGAATGTGATGAGCACGCCGATAATGGTGATAAGATTTTTCATTCTTCCATATCAGAAAGGCTTTCACATCCTTCATCGCCGATATCGATAAATCCATCATCATCATTGTCTCTTCCATCTGAGCACACACTGGGATCTCTCATCGGATCTTTTGCGTTCCAGATACGTGGCATGCACGACGCGGTATCTGCCGCGAGACCTATGGCATTGCGGATATCGAGGGAGGCCCGTTGCATGCAGTTTGTATCCTGCGAAAGCACCCGTCCCATTTGCACCGTGCCCATGAAGCCAAGAACGCGTTCGAGAGTAGGGCGTGCCACCTTGAGTTCAATCTGGATCTCTCTGTTTTGTTTGTACCACTCCTCAAAAAGCTTAGTGAAGAGAAAGGGATTGGCCGCAAGCCCTCCAGGCAGAAGTGCCCTGCGTTCAGTTTCTTCGCGCCATATCTCCACAGGAAGTTGAGTGGTGCGTTCTGCAAGACTGCATTCATACACACGCAGGTACTCAAGTAGCACAGGCGTCGTATCCGATTGGCCAAAGACCGTTTCATTCTCCATCCACGGCTCCAGCTTTTTTGCGATGTCCCCTAGGAGAGGAGGGGCTGGAGTCGTACTTGCCGCCTGTGTTCCGGAGCAGAGCCCACGTCCGCCCGGAGGTTCGCGCTGCGCGAAATATCCGTCTGCCTCTTTCCCAATGAAGCTTTCTAGGATGTTGTCGATGTCTCTGTGGTAGATAGTTGACCACTGTGCATACGGGATTGGTGTGCGCGGATAGAGATTCCCGCACATATCCTGATCAGCGGCATTCTCCGCATCCTTCATACAATCCGAGTAGAGTGGATCATGCTCAAAGGAAAAGATCTCTGTGTCGAGCTTTGTACAGGAGCCTAGTTTTGGGTATGGCTGTTGCCACTCAGCAGCCTGCCCTGGAATTGCTGTAGAAATGCAGAGACAGAGATACACTATTATCCCTCTTGAGATGTGCCTATGCAGGAAAGCATGGAGCTGCATGGGGTTACGGGTCGAGACTGGAGGGATGGTCATCGCATGCGCCGATAAAACATGGTACGCGGCTGAAGCTCGTGATCATCTGTGTTGCACTGCGTACCGATCCCAGAACGACTCCACGCATTTGGGCAAGAAATGACCGGAAAATTCCTGAGGACTGGAGTGCCGTGCGGTATCCGGCGTCGTATTCTGAAACGAGCCTCAGAACCTGCGACTCCCGCACGCGAATGGATTCCGTGATGGAGATGCAGTAGGATTTCAGGTTCCCCTGCGTCGTGACCATTCCTTGTTCCACAGGTAAGTGACATGCAGGGATGGTTTGCGCTTGCACGTCATGGCATCCCAATATTTTTACTTCGGCGACCTGTGGGTTTGGGTCATTGGTAGTGAGCGACAGGTCGACGAGTCGACACAATTGCTCCAGTCTGCACTCTAGCGTGCGATACGCTTGTGCAAGATGGGGGATCAGCTCTGTCGAGAGGCGCCGCTGAACGCCGAAGATTCCGTTGCGCGGAGGTATGTCATTAAATGAGTCCATGGTGCTATCGGTCCATGTGGTGGATTCAAACCCCGGTGCTACTGATTCCCAAATACTTGGGCGGGCCGAAGTACTGTTTGTGGAAGACGCCGCACGCTGTGTCTTGATCCAGATACTCTTGTCTTCGGTCGAGAATCGCACTTCTGCAACCGTAGCATCCTCAGCATTGGTGAGACCAAAGAGCACAGATCGAAATTCCCGTTGCTCCTTCCATGCCCGCCAATCCATTTCTTCGCGACACTTGTCATAACTTATACTGCGGGCGGATGAGGAGGATGACGATGAAGGAGATGATGAACTGATTTGCGCCATGGCGACGGGCACAAAGGCCGGAGCCGACAGTGCGGTGAACAATGCGACGGTGATAACGAGGTGGAACATGATTACGGCGTGAGGGAGCCGGAGTGGATACGGAGACTTGGCCGTTGGTCAAAGGACGGAGTAATGGTGTTGCGGTCTGCTCGGTACGGGAAGGACGGTATGGAGGGGGCGGAAGAAGCGCCGACATTCTGCAGGGTGTCTCTGAAGAGCTCCACGCGCCATTGATCTATGGAACTGGTTTGATCTCTCACTTTCACATCCGAGAACCATCCCATACGTGGGAGAACTTTTTGCTTATGGAGATCCTGGCATGCCCAGTCCTCGGGATCGCAGGGGTGGAAATCGCCGCGTCCCTCCGCTCTCCATGCGCCGGTAACTTCAAAGTCTTCTTGTAGCTCCACTGCAGGCCGAGCACCTATACGTGTGAAGCGCTCCAGGAGATCCATCTCCACATGAACGCAGGTGTCCTTGCCCCATCCCTTTCTGCAGTACACCTCTTCGCCGGGCAGCACACAGCAGTCACCCTTGATTTGCCCAGGGTCATCATTCTTGCATCGTACAAATGCTTCCGGTGTACCACATCGGGGTTTCACAATCGCATCCCAGAACTTGCCATAGGCTTCCTTCAGGGTACTGATAAAACTTTTCTGGGCATCAATAAATTGTGTGACTGCCGCTAACCCATTGCCAAGTGCAGGGTACTCAACAGTCAACCCTTTCTCTGTTTTGACCGGCAGAGCTAGTGCGCCTGAGATTGAAAGTACCGGCAGTGGCGGAAGAGGGGGGAGGGTGGGGATGGCGGCAGTTCTCTCCAATGCCCCCGGAGGGCGAAGGTTGTCGTGATTGATCAGGATTTGAATGGGCTTGATGACAGGAATAAGAATGGTGTCGGTGGAAATTTCAAACCCTGTCAGATCGATAAAGAGATCTTCGGGGCGGGTGATGCTTGGGATCTCACTTCTTCCTCCGGTTCCCGCTCCAAGGAATGAGTAGATTGGTGTTGTGAAGGTGTCGTTTTTACACCATGGCATATTGGTGATGTCATGGAAGTCGCGATAGGCTTTTTGGGCTTCCTTCCAAGCGGGAACAATCTGATCACGTATGGTTTTTCGCTGCTCTTCAAATGCGCGGAAAGTAGCGAGATGTTTTGTGAGCCAGTCGTTGATTACTTTTCGCAGGATATTTTGCTGCACGAGTGCTTTCCCGAGAGCGCTCGGGAGTTCTGCACGCAGCGACCTCGCCTTATCGATCGTTACAGCGTATTCCTCCAGTCGATTGATGAGATCATCGACTTCCGATCCCGGAGTCGTCCCTTCGTGTATCCGTAATTTCTTCCACCGGATCCATCCTTCCTTGTACGCACGGAAGTCCGTTGCAGATCCAAAAGGAACAATGAGCGGGAGCGGGCGTTCGCGTACAGGAGCGATGATTGCGCTCTCGAGAAGCGCAGCAACATCTCCAAGAACGTCATCGCGTGCTTCCAGCTGCACTTCCATGGTTTTACGTTCTGGTTCATGGGACCATTGTTTGGCAGGAGGCTTGGGGGGCTTGGGAGGATTCGTATTAAAAAGCGTCTCTTGGAGCTCCAGGTTTGCACTCCACGCAGAGGGGAAAATAATATGGACAACAGGAGGGTGCATCAATTGCTGCATTTCTGTTTCGTATTTCTGCCATGTTTCAACGTGGATGCGCGTATTGCCATTATCATTCGTCACAGAGTCATCAAACGCGCGCCGCAGTCCTCCGAGCGACCGGAAATTCATATACGGATCTGGTCCGTAGGTGGAGCTCGAAGAGCCGGACGTTGCTGCACTGCTGGCGCTGCGGGTTTTAAGCTTCGCTCCCCGTGCGCGTTGCAATGTGCTATCCAGCGAGAGAAGTGCGAAGGTGAGATCCTGTCCATATTTTCTCTTGAAGACCTCTCCGTTGATGAGGCTGAATGCGCCTCCAAGATTTCCGTACCAAAGATCCTGGTTGGCGTTGAAGAACCGGTTACGGATCTCGTTGGATGACGTCGGGTTCGGGTCGAGCGGTGTAAGGCTTTGGAAAAATCTTCCTTTCCCGCGCTGGGTTTTATAAAACGTCCGGAATTCATACGGTGCCTTGTACGCGCCGATGACACAGCGCTGATCCTTTTGCTCTGCCTTCCTTATCTTCGTATCAAATTCATTGTAAAAGCCGAAGCATGTCACAGGAATATTGATCCGCGTACGTACGTCACTGGGGACATTGGGGACCGATTGCCGTGCATACCCTGTGCGTGGGTACTCGCGGAAGTAGGAAACATAGAGCCCGGGGATCATTTTGTTCCCTGATTTCGTTGCGCCATACCCTGCGCGGCATCCGGTTTCTCTGCGGATGGGACGGGGAATCAGTTCTCCGTTGTAATCAATCGTAGGAATTGAACCGTCGGATACAAGGCACTGCCCGAAGACTGCCGGATGGATACACGTTCCTGCTCTACATTCAAACGGACGGCAGTCTATGCCAGCAGGAGGGCCCGATCCTTCGAAGCTGCAACCATTGATACATTGCGGATCAGCACTATCCGTAAGACCATCCAGATCATCATCGAGGCCATTGAAACAGTTGCCGCGACCAGAATTAATTTCACAATTTCGTTCATTGATGCAGGATAATGCAGGAAATTCCTGTTCCAGTTTACTGTTTTTACATTGCAGCGGAGTGGGGCAATCAGCATCGAGCAAGCACGGGACATCCGATCCGGGAAGTATGCCGGTGGCAAGCCCATCACCGGCGCAGCGCACACAGTTTCTGCGCGCATCGGGGTGCGCGGCACACACACCAGGGGCACCAAGCGTGCAGGTTTCGTATTCCAATTTACTTACTCTCGCTCCAGAGCAGCAGTAGTACCATCCAGAGAAGAAGTGAATACGTGCGTACCCCCCACTCGTAAAGCCAGCCACCTCGTTATCGCAGTCTGAATTCGGAGGCATTTTGCCGGGGTATGGATCCCACATAGGGTTGGCGTCTTCTGCTGTTCCACCCGGGTATTTGTTTTTGCAGGAAGGTGCTTTATCCCTTGGGTCAGTGTCTGCTGCGTCGAAGGCTCCAAGGCGTTCACAGCAGTCGCCATTGAGCGGATCATCATTCCTAGCCTTCTCCAAGTTGCCATGCTGCACACAAGTTTGGACATCTATCACAGGGGGTAAAACGGAAATGATTTTCCACCAAACATCTACCCATACAGGAGATTGCCATTTATTCATGCGATGGCAGATGGTCTGGCAACGATCGGGCGTTGCCATGTTGTCTTTATTCGGGTCATCGTCCGGTTTCTTGCAGGGGGGGCCGTCATCGAAAAACGGCGGGAACCCCGGTCGGCACGCCGTACTCCAGCCGCGTGCCCGAGTCGTTACTGGGTACACATAACCGTCCCCCAGCGCACCACTGGATTCATCGCGAAATGCCATTCCTGAGGGCTTTTTTGCGAAGGGATCCCCAACTCTCCCCGGTACGCCCACGACGGTAGGGATTCGGCTCACAGCGCTGATGTTCATATTCCACCCGCCACACACTGCACGTTCTTGCAAATCCTGAGCGATTTCTCCTTCCAGAAATCCTATTGCCCCAGTGACATCGTGAATAGCATCCATATCCCCCGGGTTATTTGTGGGGATTTTATAGGGCTCAGGAAGATCAACCGTATCTCTTGGTGCGGCACGCGCCGAACTGACGGTCATCAACATACAACCTCCCAGCAAGGTGATGAGAAATCGGCGGGGAGGAAGAAGTGATCGCACTGCGGTTCCTATGGTAACTCTTTTGTGTGATGAGGATGGTGAAGGAGAATTGACATGGTGGAAGGGGGAGTAGGGAAATACGGAAATAGGGAAGTACGGAGATATGGAAGTATGGAATTGGAGAATGGAATCCACCACCCACTCCCTATCTCCCTATTTCCGTATTTCTCCAATTTCCTCTTCATTCGTCTATTGCACCTTCTTTTTCATGGGTGTACGAATGTACACGTTGCTTCTTTATGAGCCTCGCGTAGGCTCCGCAATCCACTTGTCCTTCCCCACCTTTCTATGTTCTCACTCAACCGTGTATCTCTCATCGGCTACCAGACACAACCCGTGGAGCTCCGTCAGACCCCTTCAGGAACTGCGGTGACTGATCTCAATATTGTCGTCCCAACGACATTCTCTTCTGCTGCCGGAGAGCAGCTTACGGGCAAAGGATTTTTTACGGTGACGGTTTGGGGTGCGATGGCGGAGGTTGCTTCACAGTATTTGCGTGCAGGTGGGCAGGTCTATATCAGCGGCAGACTGCAGACAGACAGCTGGGAGGACCAGCAGAGTAAAGAGAAGCGCTCTAAGACGAAGATTGTGGCCCAAGACATGATTCTTCTCGACCCGAAAGATGGTCCTCGCCCCGCTGCTACGGGAGCCGAGCTCGGCAAGTGCCTGAACCGCGCCGAAATCATCGGCAATGTCACCAAAGACCCAGAGATGCGTACAACGACGAGTGGTCAGAATGTGCTTACGATTGGCGTTGCCAGTAACGAGAAGTGGAAAGATAAGCAGAGCAATGAAATGAAGGAGCGTACGGAGTTCCATAGCGTTGTCGTTTGGGGAACACTCGCACAGGAACTTGCTACGCAGGTGAAGAAGGGCAGCAAAGTTTTTGTCTCCGGACGGGTGCAAACCCGAAGCTGGGAGACACAGACCGGCAGCAAGCGCACAACGACGGAAGTGGTAGCGGAGCAGGTCAGCCTTCTCGGCATCGCCAATCCCATTGCGCAGGAAGCGGTTTCCTCACGATCGGCAATGCCAGCACGCGAGAGGCAGGAGGAATCTTCGCCGGTAGCCGCAGAGCCTGTCGGCGTGATGCCGGAAGTGCAGTACCAGTCGGAGGTGAAGGTGGAAGACCTTCCTTTCTAAAGAAAGCATTCAGTATTGTTCGTAGTGGAGGTTCATGAACCTCCACTACATTTTTTAATGCGCAAGCGATCCATTGGGTTGGATGCATTGCATTTTTCTTCCAGAAATACTTTTCTCCTGAATGTTATTGTTAATACATTGAATATGATTAGTGTATTTCCATGGATTCCACTTTCGATGCTGTTGATAGAGAAATTATTGAGATGTTTCGCGATAAGCCGGATCTCAATCGTATTACACAGGCGCATATTATAGATGGTGAGAAGTTTGTGTTTCGTTATGATGCCGATAGTGCAGATTGTCTCCTGCAGGAAGTAGGGAAAATGGCTGCGGATAAAGATATAGGCTTCACTTGGCAGGATTCAGCTGTAGTCTCGATGAGATTACGCAAGTTGCAGAAGGAACAGCGAAGCATTCTTGATAGAGCGCGTACGGGTATTTAGCGGTGATATGTATTAAAATCGGAGCGATGCATCTGGTTCAACGAACCGCATCTCTACTTCCAACTTCTCCGGTATTCTTTCTTTTACCACATTCACAACATTAACTGCGTCCTCAAATGTCGCACCTTTTTCACTAATGAGAAAATTCGCGTGCTTGTCGGAAATCATCACTCCTCCATGCTTTGTTCCGCGTAGCCCTGCAGCATCGATCAGCTGCCATACAGGGGTTCCTCCGATTGCTTTAAAGCAGGAGCCTGCGGTGCGCTGATGTGGCTGGGTTTCGATGCGCTTTTGGAGGAGGCGTTCGATTTCAGCTTGAATATGGGCTGGATCGCCGTGGGGGATTGTGACGGTTACGAACCAGATGATGGGCGAGCTTGAAGTAGGCCAGTGCTTGAAGATACTTTCACGATACCCAAATTCACATTGTTGTTTCGTAAGCGTTTGCCATTGCCCGTCGAAGATGGTTACCGATTCCACAAAGTGATCGATCCAGATCCCCTTTGGCCCTTGGCCAGCATTTCCAAAAATTGCGCCGCCGATGGTTCCGGGGATTCCTGTGAGAGCGGAGAGATCGAGTCCTTCCTTTGCAAGCGCGTTTACGAGCATGGGAAGATTCTTTCCGGATTCGATTATGACGTTTGCTGGTTTGCTGGTTTGCTGGTTTGCTCGCTGCACCTGTTGCGCTGATATTCGAACGACCAGTGCATTTATCTCCCCGTCTGCAAAAATAGTATTACTGCCCGAACCTAGAACAATCAGCGGAAGGTTGTTCTTCTCTCCAAATGCGTATGCCTCTTCAACATCTTCTTTTGTCGTGAGCTCTGCAAAGTATCGCGCGGTACCACCGATGCGCATCGTTGTTTTTGGGGCCAGTGGTTCATGTTCACGAAAAATCATATTTCGTTCCATTATTGTAACTTCAAACCTGCAACTCGAAACACGAAACCCAGAACATTTATCCTATCTCTTCGATAGCAGCGCCGCCGCTTTTTCCATACTGTCGAAGACCTTTTGGCCTCCGCCACGTATCTGCACTTTACTCATAACCCAGCCCACAATTCCTACTCCGATGAGACCGCCTGCAAGGATGGCAAGTTCTTTGGTGCCCAGAGCGATATTGATCTGCAGGAGCAGGAGTTCCAGGACGGCGAGTGCAAACACGCCACCGATCATGCCAATACCGAGCGTGACGACGACGATATGTACACGGTTTTCCTGACTGTCTTGCGCGGCACCTGCAAGTCCTGTGAGCAGCTCTGAATCAATGACCACAGGGGATGAACCCCAATCCTTGAAAAGCGCAGTAACCTTGCGCTGGATCACCAGCATTACGAATGTCTTAAAGGGAACCGTCGTCTTTCCTTCGATGATGGCACGCGTGCCGTCTGAACGGAGGGTGACTTCTGTGTCGTGCTTGCTGGAGGTAGTGAAGACCATAGAAGGAGTATATCACTGTTTGGTGACAGGGGAACTTGCGAGCCAAAGGATCTCAAACCAGGCACGGAAGGCATCGGCTATATTTTTATTTTCCATGCGGATGATTGTCTGTTCATCATCGTGAGCAAAGAAGGCCAGCGTATCTTCAAAGAGCATCGTATCCAGATCGAACTGGGCGCTCTTTGGGAGTAGTCGCATCTGGTAATCATCACTGGGTGGCACCTCACATATGTACTGCATTGCTGTAGAACTTTGCACCAGAAGATCGCGACCGCGTAGCTTTACCGACTTTCCAAAGAGCATTGTGACGATATTGCCCCCGAATGTTTTGAAGAGAGCTTCAGGGTTGAAGATGCCGCAGATTTCATGGGAGAGAGCATCTCTGTAGAGCTGTCGCATGCCTTCCATTCCGCGCAGCGTGGTAACGCGCGGCGTTCCCGTAAGAGGCTTGGTCAGATTGGAGAGCAGAGGCAATGATCCCAGAATAAGAGGCTTGAGGGAGTGCAGTTCCCGTTCCCTGTTTTCTACAAACTGCAGTAGGCGCTCCGGCGGCTCTGCAACGAAGTGAATGACCTTCCCCCGTTCAATTTCCGAGACCAATCCCTTTTCCCCCAGATTCCGCAGCAGCAAATACACATGGCTTCGTTCTTGTTTCGCTGCTTTGGCAACGGCACTTGCGCGCGCAACTTTCAGGGAGAGTAGCGCCAGATAGACTTCCACTTCTTTTTCATCGAGACCGATACGCAGAAGAAGGGGGCGGATGGCAGTGAAACCCGATGGAGGAGGGTTGACCATATGTTGTTAATAATTATAAACAAAATGAGTTTATAAGTAAAGGATTGGCTTTCTGTAGATAGTATTTGGTGATGTGAAGTAATGTACAAAATATATAATTATGAAATAATAGTGTTGTTCAGTCAACGTTTGATTGAACATGATCCTTCACACAAGCGGCTCACGAAAGGTTTCTATCATGCGAGTACAGTATGAACCCCACGCCTGTATCAAGATCTTCTCGAGCTCTTCCTCAAGCTACAATAACCCGGCCAAATACTCTCGAGACAGAAGCCGGTCATTTGCTCCTCACATTCTCCAACATGAAATTCAGAGATGGCTCGCCGAAAATTCAGATATCAAAATTTTGCAGATGCAGCAAAGTACGCACATGCAAGAAACTGAGGGTAATAATCTGCCCTGGATCACTATTACTATCCTCTACAAAATTCCCGTGGATGATGAGTCGTGAGCCGCCCGCCCCAACTTCGGTTGGGGCTTTTTTGGTTATTACTTGAGTATCCTGCCTCCCTCTCTCAAGAACGCAGCTGTGATATCTGGTCTATATGCCGAAGTTTTGAATGTGAGATTTACTTCGACAAGCATTGAACCACTTATGTAGGTAATCGGGCATCCAATTGTCTGATGCAAAAGATGAATCGTTTTTGTGCGATCAACCTCTGTCATGCCGTTTGTATCCACTCGTATTTTGGAAATGTAGGGCAAACCCTGTTCTGGCTGAGTGGCAAGACTCATTTTCTTAGGTGTTGATTTTTTGGGTAAGGGGGCATCCAGCTTTCTGTAAGAGCATTTCAATTGTGGCACGATTTTCTTGTCCGAGAGCGGTAAGCTGAACTTCCACAAAATTTCCATTTGCTTGTACATCTCCCCACTCACGACCTGAAATTGTTCGCATGGCCGTTGGCAAATCTATTTCAGAATCCAGAGGGCGCCTCCAGTGAGCAGTCATGATTTGCTCGCATGTCATATATGATCATATAAATACCATTATAAGCATCTGTCAATTCTTTGCAGCGTCTTTTCTTTCCCAAGCGCTTCCGCCACTTCAAATGCCCCGGGGCTATAGGGTCTTCCTGTAAGTGCTGCACGTAGAGGCCAGAGGACTTGGCCCAGCTTGTATCCCTTTGTTTCCACCAAACCACGCAATAGTGTTTCCAGTGTTGTCCGGCTCCAGTCTTTCACGTCAATTCCTTCAAGCACCGAACGAAGTTGAGGAAGGATTTCTTTCACCAGCTCTGGTGTCAGCTTTTGTTTGGCATTTGCCAAAAGCTCCATCGTCACGGTCGGTTCCTCGTAGAAAAACCGCAGTGTCTCGGGAGCTTCGGGGAGGAGGATCAGGCGTTCCTGGATCAAGATAGCCTTCGCAAGAATCCCAGGATCTTTGAAGGCGGCAGGCAGATGCTTCTCCAGATAAGGATTGATGCGCTCCAAAAACTCTTCCGGAGTGAACTTGCGGATCCACTGTCCCTGAATCCAGTCGAGCTTCTCATGGTCGAAGATCGCGCCGGCTTTGGAGATGCGCTCGATGGAGAATGCGTCGATAAGTTCGGTGAGGGAAAACATTTCCTGCTCGGTACCGGGGTTCCACCCGAGGAGTGCGAGGAAGTTGAGGAGCGCTTCGGGGAGATACCCTTTCGCCTCATAATCCTCCGCTGCGACGTCACCTTGGCGCTTACTGAGTTTGCTGCGGTCAGGGTTTAGAAGTAACGGTACGTGCGCATAGCGTGGGGGTTTCCAACCAAGGTACTCAAAGAGCAGCAGGTGCTTGGGAAGCGACGAAAGCCACTCTTCCCCGCGGATCACGATATCGATATCCATCAAGTGATCATCCACGACGTGCGCGAGGTGATAGGTAGGAAACCCGTCGCTCTTTAGAAGTACCTGATCATCGATGGTTTCTCCTTCAAAGGAGACAAAGCCACGGATGTCGTCGGTAAATGTCACTGCGGAACTCCGAGGAATCTCGAGGCGGATGACATGTTTCTCTCCGGCTGCGATGCGCTTTGCTGCATCTTCCTTCGAAAGCCCAAGACACTTTCGGTCGTACATCGGAGCTTGCTTGTGTGCCTGCTGATCTTTGCGCATGCGCTCAAGTCTCTCTGTGGTGCAGAAGCATGGATAGGCTTTGCCGGATGCTAGAAGTTCATCTGCGTATTTCCTATACAAACTCAGGCGCTCCGACTGAATGTACGGCCCCTTCGATCCTTTTTGTACCACCACTCCACGCTCCAGAAGTACTCCTTCATCCGGAGGAAGGCCTGCCCAGTGCAGCGTGCGGAGAATATTTTCAATTGCCCCAGGTACACTCCGCTCCTGATCCGTGTCTTCGATCCGTAGCAGAAAGGATCCCTTTGTCTGCTTGGCAACGAGGTAGGCAAAGAGTGCAGTGCGCAGCCCCCCAATATGAAGCATGCCGGTGGGGGAGGGTGCGAAGCGAGTGCGCATGGGGGAAGTATACGAGTGAATGAGTGTATGAGTATAGAAGTGTACTAGGGGGTTTTGTTGAATGAAAAAGAGTCACCCTCATATTCTCGTACACTCATACACTCATTCACTCGTATACTTACTTCACTTCCACACTGAACGTCACCGGCGTATTGGGCATATCATTCTGGTTCCGATCAACCTTGGCGATCTTATGGATCACATCCGTACCAGCAGTGACACGTCCGAAGATCGTGTAGTTTCCTGGGAGTGGATAGTCTGCATCCATAATGAAGAACTGCGAACCGTTCGTGTCTGGTCCACGGTTGGCCATGGCGAGCACGCCAGTCTTGTAGCCAACGGCCATGAGCTTGTTGCTATCATCTGTTTCATCTTCAAATGTGTCTCCAAACACACTGTTTCCTCCTGTTCCATTGCCGTTCGGATCGCCACCCTGGATCATGAAGCCCGGGATAACGCGGTGAAACGTGAGCTGGTCGTAGTAACCGCTCTGAGCAAGGACGATGAAGTTCGTTGCCGTCTTTGGTGCGTTATCAGCATCGATCTCTGCGGTGAGATCCCCTTTGGAAGTCTTGATGACGACTGTGTGCTTGCCAGAGAGCAGCTTTCCATCGAATCCTTTGAGCATGGTAGTGGGGGCGGGAGGTACAGCAGGAGCAGGAGCAGGTACTGGTGTGGGGACTGGCTTGCCGCTGTTCTCCTCAGTGGGAGAGCAGCCAACAAGCAATGCCAACGCGAACAGAGGGACAATGAATTTCCACATAGGACGGGGCAGAGTAGTCATGATCAGTGCTTTCCGACAAGAGTTTTAGAAATGAGATCTACGATTTGTCCAGTACTGTCGACCCCCTGCATCTTGCGAATTCTGTCCTTCATGCGCTGCTGCTCTTCAGAATCTGCAATAAGTTGCGAGACCACATTCATAAGCTCTTTGTCCATATCATCCTGCGTAACAAGCAAGGCAACTTTACGTTCTTGTAATGACATAGCGTTTTTATGTTGATGGTCATGTGCAAGGCCGGAGATAGGAACAAGGATACTAGGGATAACATTTCCCAGCAGCTCGGCAATGGATCCTGCACCAGCTCTACTGATGGCAATGGATGCGCAGGCGTAGAGATGGGGGAGTTCGGTGTAGGCAAAGGGAAGAGGGAAATAGTATTGAGTATTGAGTATCGGGTATTGAGTATCGGATTTCCCTACGCCAGTGAGATGGATGACATCACACATTGCAGTGAGTTGCTGCAGGCTTTTCATTGTCCAAGTATTGATTGCTTGTGCGCCCTGACTTCCGCCCATTATTAAGAGGATTGGTCTGGTGCCGGAAAAACCGGTGATACGCAGCCCCTCGTCGCGAGAACCTTGGGTGATTTCGGGACGGAGAGGGTTGCCGGTGAAGATGTTGCGGGTTTCTGGTTGCGGGTTCTGAGTTGGAAAGCCCAGGCACACATGCGTTGCCATCTTTGCGATCAGCCTGTTTGCCCTTCCCATTACAGCATCGGACTCATGGAGGATGATGGGAATCCCCAGTTTTTTTGCGGCGAAGCAGACAGGAACGGAAACATATCCTCCTTTACTGAAGATGACCTTTGGTTTCATAGACCGTAATAATTGCAATGATGTTCTGTGTGCTACAAAAAATTTCCAGAGGAAGCTCCATGACAGTCTCGGGGCATCTATGATGGTGTGCGGCAGATTTTCCTTTTGTAAAAATGTCGCCTCGCCCCGCGGGCTGCAGATGAAGTGCACGGAAACATCCGGTGATTTCCGTTGCAGCCCACGTGCCACGGCAACCGCAGGGATGATGTGACCGAGGGTGCCGCCGCCGACGAAGAGAATGAGAGACATCGAATGTACTCTAAAGGATTAGGGAAATACGGAAATACGGAAATACGGAAATAAAGAACTGAGAAGCCTTACATCTTTACTTCCCTATTTCCGTATTTCTTCTCTGGCTACGTCATCAACTTCTGCAGCATCCCGGACTTACGCCTGCTGCGTCGTGCCATTGCTGCCTCCTCTGTTGAATGCATGGAGATATTCAGCAGGATGCCGGTGCCCATCAAGATCGACATCAGGGAGGATCCTCCGTAGCTCAGGAATGGGAGTGTGAGACCTGTGAGCGGGAAGAGTGCCAGGGTCACGGCGATATTGAGGAGAGTCTGGAAGGCAATCCAGGTTGTGATGCCGGTTGCGATGAGGAAGCCGAAACGGTCTGGTGCAGAGCGTGCAACGGCGTACCCGCGCCAGACGAAGATGCCGTACATGCCGAGGATGATCATGAGACGGAGGAACCCAAGCTCTTCTGCCATCGCCGCGAAGATCATGTCTGCCTGTACCTCGGGGAGATAGCCGAACTTCTGGATGGATTTCCCATACCCAACTCCGAAAGGGCCACCGGAACCGACGGCGATCAGTGCCTGCTTGATCTGAAAGCCAATAGACTCGGCGATGGAGGGGTCGTCGGGCCGGAGGAACGCCATGAAGCGGTTGCGGACATACTGTTTCTGGAGGATGAGTGGCAAGCCGAAGGTCGCTGCGATGGATGATCCAAGGATGACGTGCAAAATATTGCCTCCTGCAACGAAGAACATGGTTACGGCAATGGAGGAGAGCACAAGAAAGGACCCAAGATCAGGCTGGATGGCGACAAGGAATGTGGAGACGAGTAGAAGAGAGGCAAACGGAAGAAATCCTTCCTTCCAGGTGGAGATTTCCTGCTCGCGTTTCTGCAGCCAGAGCGCGAGGTAGAAGATCATGGTGAGCTTTAAAAACTCCGATGGCTGAAGAGAAAAAGGCCCGATGCGTAACCAGCTATGGGCTGTGCCGTACTCTGCGGAGATTCCGGGCAGAAATACGATTACCAGCAGCAGAAGTGTGAGCCCGAAGAGCGGCATTGCCAGTTTTTCCCAGAGTCTGTACGGCGTCACCATACAGAGGAAGCCTGCTACCAAACCCAGTAGTACATGGAAGAAGCTGCGCCAGAGGTAAAACGAATTGCTCGGTGCATCCATCACTCCCTGGGCAACCAGTCTCTCGGTGATCTGGTAGCTTTCAAAGACGGATACGCTCGCGATCATGGCTAAACCAAAGAGTGTGAGCACCACAGTGACGCCAGCAAGGAGAAGATCCATACGACGAAACATAGAGCTGAATTATGAATGAAGAATGAAGAATTATGAATTGCCTACCTTTTCTTTATTCCCGACAAGAAGGCATTTCTATGTTTGCCTGCCATTGTGGGAAGTAGCGAGCTGAGGGTATAGGCAATGCGCTTCCATCCGCGCGGCAGACGATCAAACCCCGGGAGGAGTGACTCCATTTTTTGAGCCGATTCTCCGAGAATTTCCATGCGTTTCAGGGAAGACTCCAGTGTGATTCGGTGATGATGCAGTGCACGCGCATCCGGCTCAAAGACCAAAGGCACACCTCCATCCCGAAGCCTCGATCCCCATTCGATGTCCTCCCAGCCATAGAGCGTGATGTCCTCACGGAAAGGATATTTTTTTGCAGTTTCCAGCGGGAGGCTGATGTGGCTGGTATAGGTAAAGCGATGTTGTATGCCTGCGGGTATGGGTTTGTGTTTGTAATTCTTCAGGAGCGGGTACCCGAACTGCCATCCGGATTTCTCCAGCCAGTGCATCACCGGCGTGATGCCAAGGGCGGGGTCCCAGGTGGTGAAGCCGAGGATAAGTTGCGGGTTACGGGTTACGGGTTGATGGTTATGTGCTTTGAGATGTTCCTCACATGCGTGCGGCTCTAAGAAAATATCATCACCGATGAACATCACGAGTGGTGCGGTTGCCAGAGCGACGCCATGGTTGCGTGCGACGCCTTGTTGGGATTTGGGAATCTCGAGAAATTGAAAATGATTGTTTGCACATAGCTTTGTCGTTGCGTCGTCATGTCCGTCACTTACGACGATCACTTCGAGATCCTTTGCGATTGTCTGAGTGGCAAGATGATGCAGGCAGCGCGCGAGGATGTCGGCACGTTCGTGGGTAGGGATGACGATGCTTAGGCGGGGCTTGCCCATAGCAGTATCTTACAGAGGAAAACCGTTCCTCAATGCTCATTCCTCCTTCATACTTCTCTTGTGCAGTGTCTCTACATCGATCTTGCGTCCAATAAAGGACTTCTGGCTCTGGTAAATGAATCATCTGTGATGGCGGCAGAGCACATTGATCAGCGGTTGGAGGACCGAGAGCTACTGCCGAGAGTTGAAACATTATTGCAGGGTGCAAAATGTGATTTTTCTGATCTTACACATATAGCATGCGTAGTTGGCCCTGGGGGTTTTATGAGTTTGCGGGTAGGGGTGGCTTTGGCAAATACACTTGGTGATCAGTTGGGTATTCCCAGTGCAGGAGTGCATCTCAGTGATGTGTATGCAGCGAGAACTCAAAATGCTCTCTGGCTGCATTCCACAAAGAAGCAGGAATTGTTTGTTCGGGGATTTGGTGAGGCGGCGAAGACGTGGCCCGAGGCGACGCATGTGACGTTGGAGGATTTATTAAACATCCTCCGTAGAGACGCGCCTTTTGCACGTCTTCTGTGGGCCGGTGAATTGATCCCCGAGCACCGCGGTGCCATTGAGACATTGGGCATACAAGAATGCACGCCATGCCCCATAGAAGAGATTCTTCCGGCATTCCTTCAGGAGCAGACCTATACAAAAAAGATCCTTGAACCATGGTACGGAAGGGGGTGGTGATTTCTTCGGGAAGATTATTGTGTATTCCCAATAGTATTCTATATTCGTATTAGGTATCCCATCATGTCTCTGGTTGAAAGGAACTCGCATGATTCCATTACTGCTCTTTTTTCCTCCGCTCGCGGTGATTACTCTGGGCCTCACGCCCGATGCTCCCTGCGAGTTACGAAGGACGCCGAGTCATCGGCGCAATCCCCCCAGCGGAGGAGAAAATCGGCTCGTCCGCCCCCCATTGCGGTCGCAATGGACGCGGCCAGTGCCAGTGCAACGGCGCGGCTGACCTTGCGTCAGCCCATGGATACCAACTGGCGGGAGCGATCCCGCCTTTTTTTGTTTTTATAAAATCTCACTCAATCTATACTTTTTTGCTATGGATGAAGAACCCTCCCCTGAACTGTGGCGTCGCTTTCCTGCCGAACTTACAGATCGTTGGTCTGCGGAAACGTTGTTGCTTGCGGATGGCACTCCGGTTGGCAGAGGGAAACAGCTATTGGAGATTTTTATTACTGCTCCGTCACGAAAGTTCGATTTGGAATATATTTCAGTTCTGCTTGGAATTCCTATGAAGCATGCTTTGATTCTACTGCGACAATTACAAGTGCTGGGCATTGTTCATGCAGTTGGTGTTACCACACACGAATTTTGTTTATCTGTAGATGAATGGAACAGGAGATTGCGAGAACGCGTGCGTGCTCACTATCAAAGTGTTCTTTCATGAAACCAAAACACACTCAAATCCTTCGAAGTCTCCAGGATCTTCGCTATCCTCTTCCCGATGGCAGTCATTGAATTTTTAAACAAGCTCCTCGGCGATCCCAATGAAAAGGAACTCAAGCGTGTGAGGCCGGCTGTGCCGAAGGTGCGTGAATGGCAGAAAAAGTATCAAGATCTCCAGCTGACTGATCTTCCCAAAAAGACCGAAGAGTTCAAGAAGCGTATTGCCGGAGGAGAATCTGTCGACGATCTCCTCCCTGAGGCATTCGGCCTTGTATGCAGAGCATGCGAGCTTCTGAAAGGCAGTTCCGCTTCCCTTGGGCAACAGACCTTCACCTGGAACATGGTGCCGTTTGATGTGCAGATTATCGGCGGTGCGGCACTGCATAAAGGATGCATTGCAGAAATGAAAACCGGAGAAGGGAAGACGCTCGTCTGTACGCTTCCGGTGTACCTCAATGCGCTTTCCGGTAAGGGGGTACACGTGGTTACGGTCAACGATTACCTCGCCCGCAGAGACAGCACCTGGATGGGGCTTCTCTACGAGGCACTAGGTCTTACTGTCGGCGTGATCATCCATGAAAAATCAACAGAAGAGCGCAGAGCTGCATACGCATCCGACGTTACCTACGGAACAAACAACGAATTTGGCTTTGATTACCTCAGAGACAACATGTCGGTCAGCATCGATCGTCAGGTGCAGCGGGGGCTTCACTACGCCATTGTCGATGAAGTGGACTCCATCCTCATCGATGAAGCCCGCACGCCACTCATCATCTCGCAGCCGGCCGAGGAATCCACAACGAAGTACCAGCAGTATGCCGAGCTTGTGAAGGGTCTTTCGGAAAACACACACTTCACGCGTGATGAGAAGCAGCGTGTAGCAACGCTTACAGAAGAGGGTGTGAAAAAAATGGAGGAACTCCTTGGACTCGAAAATATCTATACAGATAAAGGTTTCGAGGAAGTGCATCACATCGAGCAGGCATTGCGTGCGTATGCCATCTACCGTACGGATGTGGATTACGTTGTGAAAGACGGCGAAATCATCATCGTCGACGAGTTCACAGGGCGTCTGATGCCCGGCCGCCGCTACAGTCATGGGCTCCATCAGGCCATTGAGGCAAAAGAGCACGTTGAGGTGCAGCGCGAGAGTAAGACGCTTGCTACGATCACCTTCCAGAATTATTTCCGTCTCTATGGAAAATTGGCTGGCATGACCGGAACAGCAAAGACGGAGGAAGAGGAATTTGAATCGATCTACAAACTGCGAACACTCGTGATCCCCACGCATATGCCGGTGACGCGTGAGGACAAGTCCGATGCTGTCTATAGCACCGTTGTTGCCAAGTTCCGTGCCGTTGCCACTATTGCAAAAGAAAAGTTTGAAAAGGGTCAGCCAGTACTCATCGGGACAACTTCCATCGAAAAATCCGAGGCGATGGGATTGCTTCTTGAAGAGATGCAGGTGCCGTACCAGATTCTCAATGCCAAACAGCACCAGCGCGAAGCGGAGATCATTGCCGGAGCCGGGCAAAAGGGTGCCATCACGATTGCGACAAACATGGCCGGGCGCGGTACGGATATCAAACTTGGAGAGGGTATAGCAGGCCTCGGGGGATTGGTCGTTCTCGGCACAGAACGCCATGAAGCACGACGCATAGATAACCAGCTCCGCGGTCGTAGTGGTCGCCAGGGAGACCCTGGAGAGTCGCGCTTCTTTGTGTCCATGGAAGACGATCTCATGCGGCTCTTCGGCGGTGACCGTCTTAAAGCGATGATGGTCCGTCTCAAGGTTCCCGACGATGTCCCGCTGGAAAACAGCCTCGTCTCCCGCAGCATCGAAAGCGCGCAGAAGAAAGTGGAAGGACGGAACTTCGATATCCGCCGCCATGTCGTGCAGTACGACGACGTGATGAATAAGCACCGCGAGATTATTTACAAGAGACGGCAGAAGATTCTTGTGCGATTGGCGGAAGTAGAAGGAGAGAATGGGCAATTGAACATTGAACATGAGGAGTCACCACTTCATGAAGTAGTGCTCAATATCCTCCGTGAGGAAGTGCAGTCTCTCGTTACGGTGCACTGCACTGCAACCGATCCGGATGCGTGGGAGATGGACATCATGCATTCCAAATTAGTCGGCATGCACCCTGATCTGCAGTCGCGCATGCCACTTGCTAAGTGCAAAGAGTTTGCAGACAAGGATGCACTGATGAAATTTATTGCAGACCAACTCACAGGACTCTACGAAGAGCGTTGTACTGCAGCCGATTCCATAGCTGTTGCCCAAGCGGAGCGCGTCGTCACCCTTCGCTCTATCGACACGCACTGGATGGATCACATCGATGAGATGGCGCACCTTCGCGAGCAGGTAGCGTTTGCCGGTTTTGCCCAGCGTGATCCGCTGATCGAGTACAAGGATCAGGGCTTCCGCCGCTTCCAGCAGCTCCTTGCGACCATCGATTCCACCATTGCCCGCACACTATTGCAGGTTGATTTCAGACAATTCCAGCCGCGCGCAATCTTGCAGCAGGCTGATGACGAGCTTTCCAGCATCCGCACAAACGAGGACCAGATCGAGGCGGAACTGGAGGAGACGGGAGTGGGAAGTGGAGATATTTTGAGTGCGAGACCAGAGAAAGTTCCGGGTTCCGGGTTCCGGGTTCCCAGTGCACAAGGAACACAGAACAAGGAACGAGCTATTCCAGATGTTGGCCGCAACGACCCCTGTCCGTGCGGGAGCGGGAAGAAGTTTAAAAAGTGTCACGGCAAATGATTGGTGGAGACACGCTGTCGTACTTATCTCAGATTTTTTGCTAGATTTCTTGTCGTGTGGTTGACTTTGATCAACGTGTGAAAGTACGGTGGTTCTGATGAACTTGCAAGTCGCACCAGGCTCGGGCGGACGATGTGGTGGTGAATACACATTGAATTCCCCTCCGGATTGTCAGTTCGTCGACAGTATGTTTCTTAAACTGGCTCCAGAAAATGAACCTGAAATCCGAAACCAAGCCGCTTTTGAGCTTGCTCGGAAGACACAATATCTTTCAAATCCACGAACCTTGAGAGGTGGAGTAAATTTTGCGGCCAACCCTGAGATTGCGAAGAGTTTATTGCGGGATGTGTACCGTTGGTTACTCGACGCAGATGGGGAACTGCAATATCAGCTTTTGAAAGTCATCGCGAATATAGGTGACCAAGGATTTGTCTTGGTCGCTGACCACATCACAAACAGAGGCGTAGACGATGAGACTTACAGTGCTGTCGTAACAGCAGCAACTCAGATTGCTGGCCCTGACGCCATCGGTTGGCTGAGGAGCCAAAAAGGAAAAGTGTCTCATTTGCGCAAGAGCTGGGTCGAATCGGCAATCCAAATGATCAATCTAGGTGGGTTTGCCGACTATGCAGAAGGATTGGATGAAACCCAGGCTTTTCAATTTCCTGCCATCCGTCCGGCGCAAGATTCAGTTGGCGAAAATAGTGAAAATGACCCACTTACATCGATGACGGTATGGAAAGAAGCTCGGTTTGGTGGGGCTGTGGACAAATTTGACACAACCGAATATCGCAACCAAATTCAGCGGTTAGCCCAACTCAAGACAGCTTGTGCAGATGTTTGAAGGAAGATGAAGAGCCTGACAGTTGAAACCTAAAAGCTGTAAGATTGACTCCCGTGCCCCGCATCCCGGATGCCATCGTTGGCCACACCGAGCAGATCGATGCGCTTCAGAGTGACATCGCTTCGGACAATGTTTCGCATGCGTACCTTTTCCACGGACCTGCACATCTTGGGAAAATGACGGTTGCCATGTGGTTTTCTCGAGAGCTCCTGCGAAGAGGGGTAAGCGAGGACACAATCGAAACCACCGATCACCAGATCGAGCGTCTTACACACCCTGATCTTTTTGTCCTTGATCAGCTCTGGATGGAGGAAACGTGCGAGGATTGGAATGTGATCGCCAGGACCTCCAATGTTCCACAGGTACATAGGGAAAAAGCAGGGGCCAAGACAGACACCATCAGTATCGACGATATCCGTGCACTCCATGATCGTCTGCATGAAAAAAGCCTCTCGCGGTATCGCTGCTGCGTCATCCGCTCGGTGGACCGGATGCAGGATAATGCGAGTAATGTGCTGCTAAAGATTCTCGAAGAGCCGCCTGCAGGGTTGGTCTTTATTCTTACAGCAGATTCCTCCGCCTCACTTCTCCCCACGATTGTCTCCCGCGCACGCGTGATGCCATTCCAGAGAGTTGCCGACCGTGCGCTTCTTCCATTACTTTCCGATGCTGCAGACGATGACCAGCAATTTATCCTCGCGCTTGCGCAGGGGGCGCCGGGCATTGTGTACACTCTCAAGGATGATCCCGATGCATTGCGTGCTCACCGACTTCAGCAGAGCGCAGCGAGTGCGTACTGGAGATCAGTTTCACTTGCGGAGCGTCTGCAGTATCTCGAACCACTGCTGAAGCGCGGTAAAGATGCGGATGCATTTTTGCTGCACCTTGCTCTCACCTTGCGCCAGCAATCCCGCAGGGATCCCTGCGCATCCCGCGCACTTACAGAACTCCTGCGGGGCTTTGAAACAAACGCGCACCGGCAAATCCTCACGCAACGGTTTGCCATGCAGAGTCTTGCAGATGAGTGGAGAACATCAAACTCTCGCTAGCTCCGCCATCTTGGCCTTCACAGCTTCATCATATGGCTCCAACCTGTTGATACGCCTGTACGTTTCTTCGGCCTTGTCTTTGTGCCCCAGCTGCAGGTAGCACTCTGCAAGAAGATGTAGAAGTTCGGTGCTGCGCCCCAGACGATGTGCGGCTTTCTCCAAGAGAGGAGCGGCTTCCTCAAACCGGTGTGCGGCAATGCAGGCACGCCCAAGTGCTGCAGAACGCTCCGGAGTCTTTGGGTCGCGGTTTAGGGCCTCCTGATAGGCACGGCACGCATCCACATATTTCGTTTGCCGGTAATACGCCAGGCCGAGATTCGCATGAAACGAAACATCATCTTGTTGCTGGAGAAGTTCCTTGTAGAGCGCCTCCGCTTTTGGTTCCCGTTCCGTCGTAAGGTACAGCTTGGCAAGGTCGGCACGTACATCACAGGCAGAGGGGTCGATCGTGAGAGCCTGAATGAAAAGCCTTTCCGCTTCTTCAGTCTTCTCCTGTGCAATCGCTTTTGCGGCCGAGCGAAAGAGCGTGCGGACCTGCTGCATTTCCATTGCCGATACCCGCGGATTTTTCTTCGGTTTGCAGATATTGCGCTCCTCCACCACATTCAATCCACGCTGCTCGGCTAGTGCGGCACGGTAACGGATCGAGCGGACAAACCTACGTACCATTCTGTTACGGACGAGGATTTTAAGCCCAAGGATCGTGCAGATACCCAGAAAAGAGCCGATGAGAACAAAAACATAGACCAACGGCAAGCCAGCTTAACAGTGCTCCAAGACTCCGACAAGGCTAATACTCTACAACCTCGACTTCCACATCACCCTGCGCTTGGGCCTGGCAACTCAGGCGATCAGGGTCCTCCACAATGCCCATGTTTTCCTCACGGTCGTTTCTTGGGCTCAAGTTCTCCATATGCTTTTTCACTTTGCACATGCACGTCGTACAAAATCCGTTTCCTCCGCAGGCATGCTCTACGGGAACGCCGTTATCCAGCGCGATCTGCAGCAGCGTCTGACCGCTTTCCGCCTCAACAGTTTTTACCTGGCCGGAGTAGTGGAAGGTGACTTTGGGCACGGGGAGAGTGTACTAGTGTATGGGTAGAGGAGTGTACTAGGGATCTTCAAAAAAGAAGTCTGAACCCTCATATACTCTTACACTTATACACTAGTACACTTCACGTATGTCTCTGCTTTCCATCTCCAATCTCCACGTATCAGTAGATACAAAGGAGATCATCCGCGGCATAGATCTCATGGTTCCTGCAGGGGAAGTGCATGCCATTATGGGGCCCAATGGATCGGGGAAGTCGACATTGGTAAACGCTCTTGCTGGTCATCCCAAATATTCTGTCATCTCCGGAGCAGCGCAGTTTCAAGGTAAAGATCTTCTGGCGATGGAGGCACATGAACGTGCGCGAGCCGGCATGTTCCTCGCCATGCAGTACCCCAAGGAGATTGCCGGCGTGACACTCCGAAGCTTTCTCTTTGCGGCGTACAAGGCGCAGATGAGTGCGCGGGATCCTGCCTTCACATCACTTTCGCCCATCAAATTTAAAACCATGCTGGAGACGCACATGGAAAAGCTCCATATGGATCCGGCGTTTGCCGAGCGCTCGGTGAACAAAGGGTTTTCCGGCGGGGAAAAAAAGAAAGCGGAGGTCCTGCAGATGAGCATTCTTCAGCCGCGATTAGCATTGCTCGATGAGACGGATTCCGGACTCGATGTCGATGCGCTGAAGATCGTAGCCGAAGGAGTGCAGGCCATGAGAAAGCCGGATTTTTCCGCGCTCATCGTCACGCACTATGCACGCATCCTTGAGTACATCGTTCCCGACAGAGTCCATGTCATGATTGCCGGGAAGATTGTTGAAAGTGGAGGAGCGGATCTGGCGAGGACATTGGAAAAAGAGGGGTATGCGAAGTATGTGTAACTCAGTTTAGTGCCGATATATGGAGGTAAGGGCAGGTATTTGATGTGACCTTTGCATTCACAATGCAAAGCGTAATATGAGCGTCAATCAATGACGCTACATCTTGCAGAGTTTGATGAGCAAAATCATGAGCTTCCCATAGCTCCTGGTACGTATGCAGCTGCACTGCAGCGGCAGCGTTCAAAAGCACACATGAGAGATATTATGAGAGAAAAGCTTTGCATTCACGAGCCTCCCATATCAGATGAGGTAGAAGAAGGAAGCATGGAGCAAGCCCCAGAGGTTTTCACGAGGGTTGCATCCGGTGATCCTAATTTCAAAGCAGTAGATCTTGGCACAGGAATTGCATGCTGTCCGTTTACAGGCAAGCAACTGTATTAGGCAGCGATGTTGTAAGAGTCGGCACCTTCATTCGTCCTAGTGTAGAATCTATTCAATTTCCCCCTCTTTTGTATGGATGAACATCTTCTCAAACTCCGTCCGCCCATGTGGCTTCCCATCGTTGTGGTGCTTCTCGCCGGAGGAGCGTACGTCGCCGGTAAGCACGTTGAAGTGCGCGGCTATCAACCGGTGACCATCTCCGTCAATGGCGAAGGCAAGGTGATGGCAACGCCCGACATCGCCCAACTCAGCTTTGGTGTACAGACTGGCCCACAACCCACAGCCAAGGCTGCCATGGAGAAGCTCGAGAAATCCATGAATGCTGCTTTTGCAGCAGTGAAGGCCCTTGGCATCGAAGAGAAAGACATCTCCGTGCAGTCTCTCTGGCTCAACCCCAGCTACGACTGGAGCAATGGCAAGCAAACACTTCGGGGCTACGAGGCCAATCAGTCCCTCAACGTTAAAGTCCGTGACCTCGACAAGGTCAGCGATGTCTTAAGTGCTGCGACAAATGCTGGGGCAAACCAGGCTGGTGGCGTGCAGTTCACCATCGACGATCCGGAGACACTTCGTGCCGAGGCACGCGAGAAGGCCATTACCAATGCGCAGGAGAAGGCGGTAAAACTTGCCGAGCAGCTTGGCGTGGAGCTTGGTGACCTTAAAGGCTTCTCCGAGGGTGGTGGCGGCTCGTATCCCCCCATGCCGTACATGGCCAAAGGTATGGCCATGGAGAGCGTAGGGATGGGTGGCGGCAGCGATGCCGGTGTTCCACTTCCCGCAGGAGAGCAGGAAGTAATGGTGAATGTGAGCATGACCTTCGAGGTGGAAGAGGATTAATCATGAACATGGTTGTTGGTAGAGACGGCACTCTGTGCCGTCTCTTTTTTACATTCCACGCGCATGTCTCATATCTCTATTGAACGCAGTATAATGGCATCTAGAGTACCTAGCATACATAGTACGCATCGTCGGTATTTTGCTTGAGCTCTGTGGAATTTTTTGTAGAGTGCTTTCCTTTATGCAATATGAGTTTCTCTACTTCGCGTGTAATGCGGATAAGACCGTAGCCTGCACAATTGTAGAGACGCAGGGCGATGCATCCATTGCCGAGGGAGAGAGTGCCACGCTGAAATACTTCGGCGGCAACGCGCGGGTACTCCTACATAGTGTACTCACGGGTGATATCCGGAGAGCTCTGGAGATGGCCAGAGGGGCAATTTATCCTATTTGTATTCCCCGTGAGGAATTTCCTGTTTTTATAGAGCAGTGTCGGCGTAGTGCTCGTACTGCTATGAAGTATGCTTTGGACACTGGGGATTTTTTATGTTGGCCACCATGTGCCACAGAAGGATCCGATGAGGTTGAGGATGAATATGACGATGATGAGAATGAAGACTCCTCCTCAGTTTTACTTCTCTACGCCGATCTTTGTGCTCTTATTGGCAGGGTCTTTAGTGAGGAGATAGCTCGTACTGTGGAACATTGCAGAGAGCGCTCTGCAAACTAAGGCAAGAGTCTTTCGGAGTACACTACTACCGCAATGCAGCCCGATCCTGTCTTTGCCGGCCTCTCGCGCTCCGTCTTCGATGACGCCAACCCTTCTCCATACACTGTAGGACTGAAAAAGGGCGTCGACGAAGCATTGGTTCGCAGTATAAGCGCAGACAAAAAAGAGCCAGCATGGATGCTGGAGCATCGTCTGGAGAGTTTAAAAATATTCCAAGACAAACCAATGCCTACTTGGGGCGCAGATCTCTCGTCACTCGATCTCGATAATATTATTTACTATGCAAAAGAAGGCGCGAAGGAAACAGATAACTGGGAGGAGGTGCCACCTGACATCCGCCGTGTCTATGATCGGCTTGGCATCCCCGAAGCTGAGCGTCGCATGCTTGCCGGAGTGGGGGCGCAGTACGAAAGTGAGATGATCTACCATAAGCTCAAAGAAGAGTGGGAAGCGCTTGGGGTGATCTTTCTCGATATGGACGATGCTCTGGAGCACTGTCCGGATCTAGTGAAGCAGTATTTCATGAAGTGCGTTCCAGCGTCTGACCACAAGTTTTCCGCTCTACATGGGGCTGTCTGGAGTGGTGGCACTTTTCTCTATGTTCCGAAAGGCGTGCACATCCGCGATCCTCTGCAGGCGTACTTCCGTATGAATGCCAAAAACATGGGGCAGTTTGAGCACACACTCATCATTGTCGAAGAAGGTGCATCCGTGCACTACATTGAAGGTTGCTCTGCCCCCAAGTACGGGTCGCAGGGACTGCATGCAGGGCTTGTGGAGATCTTTGTGAAGCCCGGGGCGAAGTGCCGGTACTCCAGTGTAGAAAACTGGAGCCGCGATACATACAACCTGAATACCAAGCGTGCCATTATCGAACGTGACGGCGTGATGGAGTGGGTGGGGGGCAATATGGGCTCGGGCGTGACGATGCTCTACCCGTGCTCTGTACTCGCAGGCGAAGGTGCCCGGTGCGATCATCTGGCGATTGCGTTTGCGAACAAGGGCCAGTGGCAGGACACGGGTGCTAAGGTCATCCACGCGGCGCCGCATACGAGCAGCACGGTGATCAGCAAAAGCATCAGTAAAGACGGAGGTGTAGCTGTGTATAGGGGGCTTCTCAAAATCGCTCCGCATGCGCACGACTGTACGGCGAGCGTGGAGTGTGATGCTCTTCTTCTCGATGAGATTTCCCGCACGGACACCATCCCCGATATACAAATCCGCAATAACGACGT
>SXGR01664185.1_pt1 | contig 59246 bp, 65 predicted proteins | sample 3174711 | NCBI WGS metagenome assembly SXGR01 (sample SAMN11356860, study PRJNA531348) | freshwater metagenome | isolation source: freshwater sample F1-60 | place: China: Fuxian Lake, Yuxi | collected 2017-12-25 | reverse complement strand
GTCGGCATCGGCGGTGTGCTCGAGCCGCCGGGTGCGCGCCCCGTGATCATCGAGGACGGCACCTTCGTTGGTTCGCGCGCCATCGTCGTGGAGGGTGTCCATGTTGGCGCCGAGGCAGTTTTGGGTGCGGGTGTGATTCTGACTGCGTCGACCAAGATCATCGACGTCTCGGGGAGCGAGCCGGTTGAACACGTCGGGTATGTACCGCCCCGCAAGGTCGTCATCCCCGGTACGCGACCGCGACAGTTTCCCGCCGGTACCTTCGACGTGCCGTGCGCGTTGATTATTGGCGAGCGCACCGAGTCGACCGACCGTAAGACCTCGCTCAACTCCGCACTCCGCGAGCTCGGTGTGGATGTCTAGACCCTTCCTCAGTGGAAGCGTTGCCGACGTGTGCTTCGATCTCGTCGCGACCGCCTCGGAGTACGGCGACGAGCAGGCACTTGCCGACGCCGTCGAGAAACGCGTGCGCTCGTATGGAATCGTTCCCGAGCGCATCGGCAACTCGATCGTAGCGCGGACGGGCGACCCGGGCTCGGCGATCGTCCTGGTCGGTCACCTCGACACGGTGCCGAATTGGGTAGGTGGGGTCGCCGAGCGAACTGATCAACGCATCGTTGGCCGCGGGGCCTCCGATATGAAGGGCGGCGTCGCCGTCATGTTGCGCATTCTCGAGCGGATGATCGATGCGCCTCAGCCCGTTGCCTTTATCTTCTATGACCGCGAGGAAGGCCCTAATTCGGATAACGGCATTCATCGCGTACTCGCCGACTCCACGCTGCTGAACCCGAAGCCGAAGATGGCCGTCGTGCTGGAGCCGACGGCGGGCACGATCCACGCCGGTGCTGTTGGTTCGTTTAACGCGCGGGTCGTTTTCCGTGGCACGTCGGCTCATTCAGCCCGGCCGTGGGAAGGTGACAACGCGATTTCGCTCGCGCTCGCCGAGGCGCTGGCACGTTTCGCCCGACGCGAGCCTGTTCCGGTCGAGGTCGATGGCCTGCTCTACCGCGACGTGGTTACCGTCACCATGCTCAACGCCGGCATTGCCCACAACGTGCTGCCCGACCGTGTCGAGCTTTCCGTCAACGTGCGGATTGCGCCTGGGCGTTCCGTTGAGGCAGCGCAGGCCGAGGTCGTTGCGCTCGCTGGTCCCGAGGCAGAGTTGACATGGCTGGACACCGCCTTGCCGGCCGAGCCGCGCCTGTCCGATCCGATTGTTAGCGATTTTGTCGCTCGCAGTGGCCTAGCGGTGCTGCCGAAACAGGCTTGGACCGATGTGGCAACGCTGCAAGAGTGGGGTGTTCCTGCCTTCAACTACGGCCCCGGCGAGCCTAGCCAGGCACACCAGCCCGGAGAATGGGTGGAAATCGCGATGCTGGAGGAGTGCGAGCGCGTGCTGGCGGAGGAGTTGAGCGCTCCGTGACACCGCTCGTGGAGCGCTGGCAGGGTGCGGGCAACATCTACCTGCTCCTTGACGCGGGTGAGCTCTCACAGCCGCTGACGGCAGCTACCGCGCGTGCGCTGGTCACAGAGTGCGGCGGAGACGGGGTTTTAGAGCTCTCTGCGGGCTCTGACGGCGCAGATGTGTCCATGCGCATCTGGAACCCCGACGGCTCCGAGAGCGAAGCCTGTGGCAACGGTACGCGCATGGTCGCGCGATGGACCTCAGAACGTCTCGTACAAGCAGACGTCTCGATCGCGACCGCCGCGGGCATTCTTCCCTGTCATGTCGAGGGCGACACCATCACGGCACAGCTCGCACCCGCAACGCTCGCAGGCCCGCAGTACCGTCCTACCGCCGAAGCCTTCCCATATGCCCACACCTTCGTCAGCGTCGGCAATCCCCATGTGGTGATACCCGTCGACGATGTCGATACGTTTCCGCTCGCCACGCAGGGGCCACTGCTCGAGCACCACTCGTGGTTTCCCGAGCGCGCCAACGTGGAGATCACCACGGTGATCGATCGCCACCGCCTGCGCATGCGCGTCTGGGAGCGCGGGGTGGGAGAGACCCCGGCTTGCGGGTCGGGTGCCTGCGCTGCCGCCGTGGCTGCAGTGACAACCGGCGTGGCGGATAGTCCCGTCACCGTCGTGCTGCACGGCGGCGAGCTCGTGATCGATGTCGGTGACGACGGTAGCGTGACGATGCACGGTCCTGCCGAGCGCATCGAGAGCTTTGATCTGCCTCCGACGATCGCCTCGATGCTGGCCTAGAGCGTGCAGCTTTCCGACCGCATGGACACGATTCCCGAGTACGTCGTGGCGCGCCTCAATCGCGCAATCGCCGAAGCTCGGGCACGTGGCGTTGACGTGATCTCGCTTGGGATCGGCGACCCAGACCTACCGCCCGATCCGGCCCTGCGCAAGCGACTGGCGCTCGAAGTACAACGCAACGACGCTGCGCGCTATCCGACCAACCACGGCGAGCCCGCGCTACGCGAGGCCGTCTCGGACTACTATCAGCGTCGCTTCGGTGTCTCGCTCGACCCGGCCACCGAAGTGCTTCCGCTGCTGGGTGCGAAGGAGGGACTGGCGCACCTTGCGACCGCGATTCTGGACCCTGGTTCGTTGTCGCTGATCGCCGACCCCGGCTACCCCGTCTACGCGGGGGGACCACTGTTGGCAGGCGCTGCGTCCCTGCCGCTGCCGCTGCTGCCTGAAAACGGATTTCAGCCCGACCTCAGTGCTGTTTCGACGGAAGCCGCGGTGCAGGCGCGCCTGCTGATTGTTGGCTTTCCCAATAATCCAACTGGCGCCATCGCGCGGCCAGGCCTGTTCGGGGAATTGGGCGCCTTTGCCAATCAGCACGACCTCGTGCTCTGCCACGACCACGCCTATGCCGACATCGTCTACGAGGGCGATCCGGCACCGAGCGCGCTCGCCGATCCCGGCTTTCGCGCGCACGGCATCGAGATCCTCTCGCTCTCCAAGACGTATTCGATCCCTGGCTGGAGGATCGCCTTCGCTGTCGGCAACCCCGAGGTAATCGCAACGCTGCAGCGACTCAAGACGCAGATCGATTCCGGCATGTTTCTGGCGCTCCAGCGAACGGCTACGTGGCTGCTCGGGCAGACAGACATCGCAGGACCACCGCTTGCGACCTACCGAGCCCGTCGCGATCTCGCCTGCACCCGTCTGGGCGAGATTGGCATGCCAGTCGCACCGCCGGCCGGCGCAATCTATCTGTGGGTGCCCGTTCCCACCGACGAATCGTCGTTGGCATTTGCCGACCGAGTGTTCGAGCAAGCAGCAGTCGTCGTAACGCCCGGGAATGCCTACGGAGCCGCGGGCGAAGGCTTCGTTCGCATGGCTCTGACGATCCCTGAGGATCGGCTCGCTGAAGCAATCGAGCGGATCGGCGCCATTCTCTGAGCGCCGCCCCCCAGTAGACTGCTTGATACGTGGGTGACGGCTTCTATCAAATTCGTGACGAGGCGCCCGAGCGGGCGTTCATCGCCGCGATCGCACGCCCCACACAGCGCATTGATGCCGACGTTGCCGAGTTGCGCGAGTTGCTGCTGACCGCACAGTGCAGCACGGTCGGTGAACTGATTCAACGCAAAGACCAGCCCGAAGCGAAGACCTATCTTGGCCGCGGCAAAGTTGCTGAGCTAGAGGAGTGCATCAAGGAGACCGAGGCCGAGGTCTTGGTGATTGACGGTGAATTGACCCCGTCGCAGCAGCGTTACCTCGAGAACCAGTTCTCGATCCGCGTGATCGACCGCACGACGTTGATCTTGGATATCTTCGCGAGCCACGCCCATTCGGCGGAGGGCAAGCTCCAAGTCGAGCTCGCCCAACTCGAGTACCAGCTTCCCCGCATGCGTGGGATGTGGAACCACCTCGAGCGCCTCGGCGGCGGCGTTGGTACCCGCGGTCCGGGCGAGTCGCAGCTCGAGACCGACCGTCGCCTTGCTCGCGATCGCATCACGCTGCTCCGGCGGCGGATCAAGGAGACGAGCAAGCGCCGTCGCCTGCAACGCAAGCAGCGCACCGAGGGCATGGTGCCGACGGTATCACTAGCCGGCTACACGAACGTTGGCAAGTCCAGCCTTCTCAACGCTCTCACGGGCGCCGAGGTGTCGAGCCGCAACCGACTCTTCGAGACGCTCGACCCAACGACGCGCAAGTTCCAGCACGTCGGTCGCGCTTACACGATTACGGACACCGTCGGCTTTATTCGCAAGCTGCCGCACGGCCTCGTCGACGCGTTTGCCTCGACGCTCGAAGAGACGCTCGCCGGCGACCTGCTCGTACACGTCGTCGATGGGGCGATCGAAGAGGAAGAGCGCAACGAGCAGATGCGCGCCGTCGGTGACGTGCTCGAACAGATCGGCGCCTCCGATCTGCCACAGATCATCGTGCTCAACAAGATCGACCTCGTCTCGCCCGAGAATCGCGAACGGCTCCACAACCGCCTGCCGATGGCGATCCAAGTCAGCGCCAACACGCGCGAGGGCCTTGAGGAACTGGAAATTGCCATCGCCGAGCACTTCTCTGGTCGCTTCGAGCCCACCGATCTCCTGGTGCCACATAGCGAGGGCAGTGTGTTGTCCGCGCTCTACGCGCTGGGCGCACCGATTACCTCGCGCGAGGACACGTCGGAGGGCGTACGCATCCGTGCGCGTCTGCCGAAGGCCGAGCGAGATCGCTACGCACGCTTTGCTGTCTCACCATCGGTGCCGGCATGAGTGAGATCACCTGGCTGCGGATGCACGACGACGCGCGCCTTCCCACGCAGGCGCACGCGAGCGATGCGGGCTTTGATCTGTACGCAGCAGAGTCCGCAGCGCTGGCCCCAGGACAGCGAGAGGCGATCGGCTGTGGGTTCGGGATTGCGCTTCCCGATGGCCTTGCCGCGCTGGTTCTGCCGCGCTCCGGGCTCGCGCTCAAGGCCGGCGTGACGGTACTCAATGCTCCAGGCTTGATCGACGCGGGCTACCGTGGCGAGGTCAAGGTGGTCCTGATCAACCACGACCAAACGACGACGTACACGATTGCCAGCGGCGATCGCATTGCGCAGCTGCTGATTACCGCTCTGCCGACCGTCACCTTCGCCGAGCACGACAGTTTGCCCGAGTCCACGCGAGGCACGGGAGGTTTCGGATCGACGGGACAGTCGGCATGACCGACGGTCTGCGCATTCGCGTCGCCGGCCTGCTGATCAACGGTGGCCGCGTCCTACTGGTTCGTCAGCAGAAGGACGGGCGTACGTACTGGCTTCTGCCCGGTGGGGGCGTCGAGGAGGGGGAAGAGCTCGAGGATGCATTGCTGCGCGAGATCGCCGAGGAGTGCGGCATGCCGCCCACGGCGATCCGCGGGCCGATTGCACTTGCGGAAACGATTCCACCAGCCGCCACCCCAAAAGGCCGCCACATTCTCCATATGGTCTTCGCGATCGAACTCGCCACAGCGAACGTCGAGTTGTTCAGCTCGGACGACGCAGCCGTCCTCGGACACGCGTTCATCGACCAGCAGGAGCTCGACGGCCTCGATCTGCGCCCACCAATCCATGACTATCTTCGTGGCTATCGCCCGGGCGATGCGTTCGTGTCGCTCGGTCGGATGTGGGTGCCTTAGCGGCGTTCGCTGCGCGCGAGGGCAGCGGCGGCTCCGGCTGCTGCCTGTTCTAGCTGATCGTCGAGCGGAGCGAGCGTGGTGGGGAGGCCACGATGTTCGCAGGCCCAAGCGAGCAGTTGATCTGCCAACCACGGATTCTTCGGGAGCAGCGGGCCGTGTACATACGTACCGACGATGCGGCCCTCAAGACAGCCTTCTGCCGTCCCGGTCCCGTCGTTTCCTCCACCGACGATGACCTTCCCTAGCGGAGCGATGCCAGGTCCGAGAATGGTTCGGCCTGCGTGGTTTTCGAAACCGACCAACTCGTGGTGGGTGCCGGCAAGGTCGACATCCACAACGACGTTGCCGACGAGGCGTGTTGGTCCAGCGTGGGTTTCGAGATCGACGAGGCCCGTGCCCGGCGTGTGACGACCCGATTGGTCGACGTAGCGGTGTCCGAGCAGCTGGTACCCGCCACAGACAGCCAGCACGGGCACTCCGTCGGCAATCGCGGAGCGTAACGCGGGTGCCTGCGCAATCAATGCTTCGGCCACTAGTGCCTGATCGCGGTCCTGACCACCACCAATCAAGATCACATCGGCCTGCTCTGGATCGAACGACGCACCGAGCGCAAGCGGCACAACTTCGACCGGAAGCCCACGCCAGTGCGCGCGCTGCTCGAGCACGCGAACGTTGCCACGATCGGCATAGATCGACAGCAGCTCGGGGTAGAGCGGCACAATGCGGAGCGTCATACCTGCTCCTGCCAAAACCGTTGGGTGAGTCCACGATCCGCCAACACGCCATGAAGATCAAGCATCGCGGTGTACGTCGCCAACACAAAGATCCGGCCGTCAACTGCCGTGGCCCCAACGGCCGCATCGAACGCCACCTCAGTCACGGTCTCGGTCGTTACCCGGCCCGGGGAGACGTCGCTGTAGCGCAGTCGCACGGCAAGCTCTGCCGCGCGCGTGCCACTACAGGTGATCTGCGCGGCTGTGGCGAGTGCTCCTTCGAAATCGATATCCCAGATCCAGCTGATATCCCGACCATCCGCGATGCGGTCGTTGAGGACCAGTACGACCTGGGCGCCAGCAACATCGTCGGCGATGGCTCGTAGCGCCTCGTTAGCACCCGTCGGATTCTTGAAAAGCAACAGGACAACCTCGCGATCACCAACGGCAATCCGCTCGAAGCGGCCAAAGGCGGCGTGGAACTGCGCGAGGCGGCTGGCTGCCACAGCAGTCGGAATACCGAGCACGAAGGCCGCCGCGATCGCACCAAGAGCGTTCTCGACGTTGTAGAGCCCGGGTAGCGGTAACGAGACGTTGCGCGAGCCATCGGGTGCGTCGAGACGGAAGGTCGTGCCGCGGACGCCGTCGGTAATCACCTGCCGGGCGACGACATCGAGCGTACCGCGCTGGTGGTCGCCGCGTGGACAGCGGTAGGACCCAAGGTGCCCGAGGTACATCTCGTCGTACACGTATGCACTGCCACAGCGGACGCAAAACGTCGAGTCGGCTGCAGCATCCTGAGCGCCGAGCGAGACGCGGGGATCATCGATGCCGAAGCGCACGACGTTCGCTCGATCGCCTGCCAGCCCATCGATGACGGGATCGTCGGCTCCGAGCACGAGCGTGGTGGAGGGGGGGAGCGTGGCCACGAGTTCTCTCCACCGATCCGCCACCATCTCGAGCTCACCATGACGGTCGAGCTGGTCGCGAAAAAGGTTACCCAAGACGATCACGGTGGGCGAAAGCTGTCGCGTAACTCCGGTCAGTGCAGCCTCATCAACTTCGAGCACTCCAAGCGTCGCACCACGGGGTCGATTCACCAGCGTGGTGGCAATTCCCGTCACCAAGTTGGCACCCGCACCATTACGGCAGACCGCATGATCCGGCCCAACGATCGCCGTCAGCATCGCCGAGGTCGTGGTCTTACCGTTGGTGGCGCTGACCGCAACGATGCCGTCGGTCAGTCCGACGGCCAACTCACTCAGTCCATCGGGAGCCAGACGGAGAAAGACGTGGCCGGGCATCGTCGTGCCACCGCCTTGGCCCATCACACGCGAGACGGCTCCCGCGCAACGCGCAAGTGCTCCAGCTGCTGTCACGCGAGTGCTCACCACACCAGATGGTATCCCGCGCGGTCAGGCGGCGGCGACGGCCGCCCGCGATCGGAGTAGGACGAACGACACTCCAAAGCTCAGCAGGGCAACGACGAGGTAGACCAGCCACGGAGCGCCGCGCTGCAACACAACGCCCGCAATCACCGGAGCGATCAACGAACCCACGGCCCAGACTGCATTGAGCATGCCGAAGGCGCCACCCTCGCCGATGTTGACGGTGCGCGCACCCGTGGCACAGATGGGATAAGCAATCGCGAAGATCGGCGCAGCGAGTCCGATCAGCAGAACCAGCATCACCGCGTAGGCCGGCACGCCTATCGGCAGCAGCAGCACTGCGAGACAAGCACCACAGACTGCAGGCAGCACGACCAATGCAATCAGGTGATTGAGTCGCGTGCCTAAGCGAGCCACGACCAGAATTGCAACTACCGAGAGAACGCTGCCTGCTGTGAAAATCCAACCGATTGCAGCAGAACTGATTCCCTGATCCGCAAAATAGAGAGGCGCGAGGAGCTGAAGGGCGGCCATCATCAGGGCGACAAAGCCAATCGAGATGAAGCTAACCTGTAGCAATCCCGGCTGGAGTGCGTGCCGCAGCGACACAAACGGTCCATGTCGATCCGCATGCGGCACGACGCCACTCTCGCCACCGGGCTCGAACAGTCCCCACACGACGATCACGCCGACCAGCAGGCCGAGCCCAGCGAACGATTCCGTGATCCCAAAGCGCGCCACGATTGGCCCACCCAAGAGCGGCCCGCCAATCGTGGCAATCGTCGCAGAGGCATTGGCGATCGTCAGCGCACGCGGACGATGGCTCGAATCGACAGCTCCGGACAACCAGGCGAGCCCTGCCGACCAGACGACCGCCGAGCAGGCACCTTGCACGATGCGCACCAGGATCAAGAGGGCGAAGGTGTCGGCAAAGGCGATCGCGGGCGCTGCGACCACGAAGCAGGCCGCTGCAATCAGCGTCACACGGCGCGCGCCGATCCGGTCGGCAACCCAGCCCGCAGGGATCGCGAAAACCAGAACCGAGAAGCTATAGGCACCGAGCACCAGCCCCGCTTGTCCATCCGTCAGACCAAACTGGTCGTGCCAGACCGGAATCAGCGGTATCGCGGCGAGCCAGGTCACCATGTCGAGGAAAATCAGCGCAGAGATGAGCGCTGTCAGACGACGGGGCGACACCGGCCGGCGTTGATCCATCATCAGCTCAGCTGAAGAGCACGCGGTCCAACGCGATCGCAGCAAAGATGCCAGCCAGGTTCAACAACGAAAATCGGAAAGCCTCGCGGGCAATGTCAAGGTCACCATCGGCACGGTGCAAGCGGACACCGACCTGCACGAACCGCAGACCTAGCGCCAGTGCAATCACCCCGTAGACGGGACCGAGAATACTGTCGCTGACCCCAAACCACCCCAACGACACCGGGATCAACGAGAAGACCAGCAGGATGATCGTGTAGACGATGATCTGGATCGTCGTCGTCCGCACGCCCGCCACGTTCGGCAGCATCGGCACGCCAGCGTCCTCGTATTCGTCTTGCTTGATCAACGCCAAAGCCCAGAAGTGGGGAGGGGTCCAGAGGAAGATCAGGCCAAACAGGAAAATCGGCGCAAACGCGACCGATCCCGTCACGGCCGCCCACCCGACGAGCGGTGGCATCGCACCCGCAGCACCACCAATGACGATGTTTTGTGGTGTTCGGCGCTTCAGCCAGATCGTGTAAATGAAGACGTAGAAGAGGTTGCCGGCGAGCGCGAGCGCGGCCGCGAGCGGCGTCGTCAGCACGGCCAGGACAACGATCCCGAGTGTCGTCAGCACAACGCCGAAAATGATCGCGGGGCGCGGTTCGATGCGGCCGTCTGCAACCGGCCGCAGGCGCGTGCGTTCCATCCGCACATCGAGATCGCGATCCAGCGCATGGTTGATCGCACTCGCTCCGCCGGAGGCGAGCCCCATGCCAAGCAGCGTCGAAGCGATCAGCCACAGCGGTGGGATACCACCCTCAGCCCAAATCATCCCTCCGAGCAGCGTGATCAGCAGCAGAATCATAATCCGCGGCTTTGTCAGCTCAAAATAGTCCAGATACACGGACGGAGCATGGGGTGTGATCACGGCCTCAGCGGACACGACGGGCCCGCGACTCATTGTGCGTACTCACGCAGCGCATCGTATCCGAGGACACCAAACGACGACTGCGCGTCAGCGACGCCGGCTCATCATCAGGAGATCGCGGAGGGCAATGCCCATACACAGGCCGCCGGCGAAGATAATGCCGTGCTGGAGGTAGTGCATCGCTCCGTTCGAATCCACCGCGCCTTCCACGGCGGGCAGCAGTGCAACGACTTGGAGCAGGAGACCAAGGCCGCCAAGCAGCAGTGCACGCATCGGGGTCAATAGTCCGAGCACGAGGGTAAGTTTAGCATTGCGTCTATGAATATCGGTCCCACGCACCACGAACTCGAGCTTCAGAAAGCGTTGCAGCAGGAATTGACATGCGTCGATCCGACGCTGTTGCCAGCCCTCTCGCGCGCGCTGGAGCGCTCGGGCGATCGGCTCGTCGGAGGGACGTGGGGCGTCGATGATGGGGATGGTTGTCTGCTGACGCTTGCTGCGCGCGAACTTGGCCTCGGCAGCGGCGAGGAACTCTTGGGCGGATCAATCGCTGCCGTCCGGATTCCGCCATTGTTCGACGAGCTGTGGATCTGCATCCTCGAGCGCACAGGCGACGCCACGGCGGCGCGCATGATCGTCCATCGCCTCGTCATCCAGGCACTCGCACTGCAGACGGATCAGGCGGACGGATCGGACGAAACATCTTCAATCGACCCACCCGACAGCGCTCGCAGCGCTCGCGTGAGATAACGAAATAGGTGCCACTGGACGATCAGTGTCCACCATATACCGGTAATGACGTGAAGGTAGTCCATAACGGTGAATGCCCCGCCTGAGGGGCGAAAGAGCATCCACACGCCTGTCACTGCAATCGGCACACCAAGGCCGAGCATGACCAGCGAGGCGATCGCATCCTGCGGGCGCTTCAGTTGGAGGCGAGCGACGATTCTGCTGCGACCCAACTCACCCGATTTGATCGTCACCAACAGCAACCCCAGAACGCCCGTCCCCACGTGCAGCCAGACCAGCCACGGATCAGATGCCTGCCCTCGGAGACTCAACGTGTAGATCCAAAGGCCCGTCGCAAACGCCACGAGCAGGGGCAGCAACGCAGTGACACCGAAGCGAGCGGTTCTGCGCCGCACGGGCTGATTGAGTAAGAGCTGCTTCTCAAGCCGAGCCGCATTCCACTCGTCAACCTGGTCATCGGTGTAGTGCGATGGCGGTTGTGCAGCCGCCCAGACAGCCAGTCGGCCAAGAAAGAAGAAGGCGATCAGCGGCGGAACAATATGGGGCAAATGAATCGCGACCCACAGCATGGGTCGAACTCCTAACCCAGCGTCAGCTGCTCGGGAGGCAGTACACGACGGTGAAGAGAATCACCCAGACGATATCCACGAAATGCCAGTAGATACTGATCGACAGCAGACCGGTATGACGCTCTGGCGTCCATCGACCAGCCAGCGCGCGAATCATGCCTAAAAGCAGCAGCACCAGACCAATGAAGACGTGTGCACCGTGCAGACCGGTCAAGCTGAAGAAGATGGCGCCCGTCGACTCATCCTTCGGGGTAAAGCCCACAATCCTGTACTCCTCAACCTGCAGGCCAAGGAAGATCGCGCCGAGGATGAAGGTCGCTAAGAGCCACGCAAACACGGCGCCGTTCTTGCGCTTGTAGAGCGACAGCAGCGCAAATTCGCAGGTGAAACTCGACAGCACGAGGATCAGCGTGTTGATCGACGTGGCCTCTGCTGGGACATTGAACTCGCCGGGCCAGGCGATGCCATTGAGGACGCGAAGATTGGCGTAGTACATGAAGAACGCACCGAACAGCGCGGCCTCCGAAACGAGGAAGATGATCAGCCCGAGAATCTCTGGGCGCAGCCCCGTGCGATAGGGCTGAATCTGAGGTTCGGAGTGGTTGGTAGCTGCGCTCATCGTGAATCTCCTGCGCGCGGCGCTAGACGGTCGTCTCGACGGTCGCGGGTTCGACTTCTGGGACGATCGCGTGCTTCGCACCCTCTTCGCCGTAGCGGTAGGGGCCACCGATGACGCGCGGCGTGGCAGGGAAGTTGAAGATCGGCGGTGGGGAGGACAGCAGCCACTCGAGCGTGAGACCACCCCAAGGGTTGGCTCCAGCCCTCTTGCCGTGCCGTGCCGAGTGGATCATGTTGTACACGAAGATCAGCGTGCTGGCGCCGAGGATGAAGGCCGCAAGCGAGATCACCATGTTGCTCCAGGCAAACTCGGGCGCATAATCCGCAACGCGACGCGGCATGCCCACGAGCCCCTGATAGTGCATGGGGAAGAAGGTAACGTTCATCGCTACGAACGTAATCCAGAAGTGCCAGCGTCCGAGCACTTCGTTGTACATCCGCCCGGTGACCTTCGGGAACCAGTGATAGAACCCAGCGTAGATGGTCATGATCGAGCCACCAAAGAGCACATAGTGGAAGTGCGCCACGATGAAGTAGGAGTTCGTAATCGAGACATCGAACGGCACCACGGCGAGCATGACGCCGGACAGACCGCCAATCACGAAGGTGAAGATGAAGCCAATCGCGAACAGGTTGGCTGTGGTCATGCGCAGCACGCCGCCCCACATGGTGCCGAGCCACGAGAAGATCTTGATTCCAGTCGGAATCGCGATCAGGAGGGTGGAGAGCATGATCGGCACACGCAGCCATGGCTCCATGCCGGAGGCAAACATGTGGTGCGCCCAAACCGCGAAGCCGAGAATTGCGATACCCGCGGACGAGAAGGCAACGGCGCGATAGCCAAAGACGGGCTTTCTCGCATGCGTTGCGATCACCTCGCTGATGATGCCGAAGCCAGGCAAGATCATGATATAGACAGCTGGGTGCGAATAGAACCAGAAGATGTGTTGATAGACGAACGTGTCGCCGTTACCAGCGATCGTGAAGAAATGTGTGCCCATCTCACGGTCGAACATCGCCATGAACTGCGCACCGGCGATGAAGGGAGTTGCCGCCACAACGAGGGCGGACGTGGCGAGGTTGGCCCAGACGAGCAGCGGCATCCGAAAGAGCGTCATTCCCGGTGCACGCATCGCGATGATCGTGACGAGGAAATTGACGGCCGTCGCAATCGACGACGCACCAGCCAGCTGAACACCCAGCTGGTAGAGCGTCATGCCGTAGCCGCTCTGCTCGGACAGCGTCGGATAGCCGGTCCAGCCACCGTCGAACGAACCAAACATGAACGACGACAGTAGCGTGAATGCAGCAACCGGTAGCAGCCAGAACGAAACGGCATTAAGACGCGGGAAGGCCATATCGGCCGCTCCGATCATCAGCGGAATGACGTAGTTACCGATGCCGGCAAAGACGGGCACCATAAACACGAAGATCATGATTACGCCGTGCTGCGAGATCAAGCCGCTGTACTGCTGATCCGTCAGAACCTGCTGGCCAGGGTTCGCCAGCTCGGAGCGGAAGACCTCGGCGAACATGCCGCCGACAAGGAACATGATGAACGTGAAGACGATGTACTGAATACCGATGACTTTGTGATCGGTATTGAACTTGAAGTAATCGCCCCACGAGTGGGCTCCGTGCTGGGAATGATCGTTCGGGTCGAGCTCCCCGCCGCGCATCCAGGTGAACCAGTAGTCAAAACCACCGATGCCGACGATGAAACCAATACCACCCGCGATGTAGGCGACCGTCAACAGCGTGCTTTCTTGCAGCACTGGTGTCATGCCGAAGATGGACCGCGCGGCGACGGTGATCAGGATCGCAAGCGCAGCGAAAGCGGGAGCGACCCAGAGGCAGCGTGCGAGCGTTGGTTTTAGGACAGCGGTCATCGGTCGAACCCTCCAAGCAAGCGATCAGTCATAGTTGCGGACATCAGCCAGCGCTCCCAGTGGTCATCTCTTCACTAGACGATTCGGCTACCTTGGCAGCCTCGGCCTTTTGCTTCGAGACCCACGCGTCAAAGTCGCTCTTGGAGACGACCTGAACCTTCGGAATAATCGATCCCGGTAGGGCAGAGTTCATGTTCGTGTGGCCAACGCCGCAGAGATAGGCGCAGACGATCTCGAAGGTGCCGATTTTTGTCGGTGTGGTCGACGTTTCGTTGACCTGACCGGGTGTCGCATTCATCTGCATGCGCCACGCCGGTACCCAGAACGAGTGGATCACGTCACTGCTCTCAAGCTCGAAGATGACCGGCTCGTTAACCGGCAACACCAGCGTCTGCTGATCCTTGAGATCGATGTCCTGATTGAGGTAGGAGTACTTCCAGCCGAACTGGTAGCCGAGCACATGGATCTGCTGGCCGCTCGTCCGCGCCTGCGCTTCAACGTCTCCGCTGCGCAGCACCATCAAACCGCCAATCGCACAGAGCACGACGATCACGAAGGGAATCACGGTCCAGACGACCTCCAGCCACGTGATGCCGTGGACATTGTCGCCTTCGCGCTCGTCGTTCGGGTGAGCGCGGAAGCGGTACACCGCGACGACCAGAAAGAGCATAACGATGCCGAAGATAATCCCCGAAAAGCCAAGGAAAAAGATGTAGAGATTGTCGATGCCCGCAGCTTCAGCGGAAGCCTGCACGGGCAGGGTTCGCGTGAAGATCAGGACCAGACTGATGACAAGTCCGACTGCGGTGCCGAGCAGGGCAAGTGGCAAAACCTTGATCGTCTTCACCTCAGACACGCCTTTCGAGCGCGCGCGTAGATCGGAATCAAATTGCCCACGTTCGGCATCGTATCCACGCTTGCGGACGACGCGCAACATCGCATCAAACGAAACGATGCTCCGATTGGGACTTCGTGACGGTCGCGCTATGCTGAGAGCGCGTCGAAAAGCGGCGCGAACGACCGGAGGAAGTCCCGTCACGATGAGCGCCAATCAGTCGCAGCCCACAGACGAAGAAGTCGCCGCACCGATGACACAGCTAGACTATGTGGATCGAATGCTCGAGCAGCGAGAGACCGGCTTGGATTCGGCCGCTGCCCTTCTGAGTGGACTCGCCTGTGGCCTCGGCGTCGTCGCCTTGTGGTTTGCCCCGATGGTGATCGGCTTCTTCGCCATCGGCTTCGCGATCATCGGTCTCGCGATCAGTGGCGATCGCAACCGCATCGGCAAGATCGCGCTCGTCATCGCCGCTGTTGGCTGGCTCCTCGGTTCGATGATTGCCGTCTTCACGGGCAATTCGCCAATCTCCATCAATCTTGCGTAGAGCCCGCAGGGTCAGACTGCGAGTGCGATCACGACGAATCCGATCGCGTAGAGAGCAGCCGCTCCAACGACGATCGTGAGGAGCGGGAGGGAGGTAGCGATAACGATCGCGCCTGCCACCGCACCGAGCGCCAGGGCCAGCACGATCGCGATTTCGAAGAGTGCGCCACGGTCACGGTCGAGCGTGCTCGACATCAGAGACTAGGCCTGAGTTGGTGGTGCTGGTGGTGGTGTCGAATCGTCGGCCGCGGATAGCGCGGCGGGCTCACCAGCCGCCGGCGTTGCCTCCACAGCAGGAGCACCCTCAATGCCGGCCGCAAACTCCGACGCCGTTTCGCCCAACATGTCGACGCGCGCCTTTGCGGAATCGCCAACCGATTTTGCTGCCTTGCCGAGCACCGTCTGTGGTTCGTGCTCTGCTTCCTCATCGCTCGTAATGCCAGCGCGCACATCGCGGGCGGTGTCGCTCACGGATCTCGCCACCCGTCCGATCGCAGTCTGTGGCTCTTCGCCTGTGGCGCCAGCACGCGCATCGTCAGCGAGCCCAGCAACTTCGTCGCGCGCCTCCTTGGCGGCCTCAAGCGCGATCGTCGCGCCTTCGGCAGCCTTCTCACGTCCAGCCACAGTCGCGCGATAAATCGCCGAATTCTCGTCGACTTCTTCGCCAAGGCTCGCCTGCAGCTCCGTTGCTGCACCCTTGATGCCGCCGCCGGTCTCTTTGACGCGATTTGCGCCACGGCGAAACAATTTCTTGCTGCCGCCAACTCCAAAGACCAGAAACCCAATCGCGACGACAATCAAAATCTGGATGGGCGTTAAACCGAACATGCGGACTCCTCGGAAGCTCAGGGCGCATTCTAGCGCTGCTACCACCCGAGTATGAGAAACCACTGTCAACCCCCACCAAATTTCCACGCCTGATAATCATGATTATGAGAAGTTGCAGTTCGGCGGAAGCCGTCTCGGTGCACCACTCGAGGTCAGAGATCGGCAACCAAGTAGAGAGGCGCACGGGTCTTCCTCGCGGTCGCGATACGCTACGCCCATGCGTTACGTGATTCTTGGCGGTGGCCCTTCTGGCTATGCCGCTGCATCTGCAGCCGCCGCCCTGGGCGCCGAAGTAACCCTGATTGAGGACCGTGGCCTCGGCGGGTCCTGCACACTGACCGACGCGATTCCATCGAAGACGCTGCTCTCCACGGCCACGGTGCTGGCTGCCATCGATCGCGCCGACCAGTCTGGTGTCACGTTCGAGCACGGCAAACCCCACGTCGACATGCTTCGCACGGTTGCTCACGCCCGTTGGGTAGCGACCCATCAGTCGCGCGGTATTCGTGACCGCCTCGAAGAGACCACCGTCCGTGTCGTACACGGCCGAGCCCACGTCGACGCACCCGGCATGATCCACGTCGACTGCGATGGCTACGAGCAAGAGGTCACCTACGACCACCTGCTGATCGCGACCGGGGCCAGTCCGTGGGTTCCTGAGTTTGCCGAATGCGACCATCAACGCGTCTTTACGACCCGCGAGGTACTCGATCAGCGCCAGACTCCCGAACACCTGATCGTGGTGGGCGCTGGCGCTACGGGCTGCGAATACTCTGAGTTTTTTGCTTCCTCTGGGAGTCAAGTGACGCTGCTATCCGCGCGCTCGCAGGTGCTCCCAAACGAGGATGAGGACGTCGCCGAGATCATCCAGGAGGGCTTCCTTGCTCGTGGCATCGAGATTCAAATGAACACGCGGATCAACCAGATCAACATCGATGGCGATCATGTCGTGGTGACGAGCGATGGTGGACATTCGTACCGCGGCACGCACGCCATCATTTGCATGGGACAGCGGGCGAACACGGCAGGTCTCGGTCTCGAACTGCTCGGCGTTAAACTCGACGCCAGGGGCGCGATTGTCGTCGACGAGCACATGCAGACGACCGCCTTAGGTATCTATGCCGCCGGTGATGTCGCGGGCGGCATGATGCTCGCCTCAACCGGTGCCATGCAAGGCAGACATGCGGCGCTCCATGCCTTTGGTGTGGCCGGCGACCCGATCCGCCTCCAGAACGTCGCCTGGACGATCTTTACACGGCCCGAGGTGGCAACGATCGGTCTCACGGAGAACGCAGCAGCGAAGGAAGGCATCGCCGTCGATGTCACCAAGCACTACCTTGGAGCGAATCCGCGCGGGGTTATCTCGGGCTGGCGCGAGGGCATGATCAAACTGATCACGGATCCAGAGACGGGTGTGCTGCTCGGCGGATCGATCGTCGGCTATCGCGCCTCCGAGAACATTGCCTTAGTTGCGCTTGCGGTCAACGAGGGCCTCAGCGTCGAATCGCTCGCTAACACCGGCGTCGTCACCCCCTCAATGTCGGAATCGCTTCAACGAGCAGCTGAGCGCGCAATGAACCGGCGAATCGCGGCGAGCGGCTCGGGCATCGCCCTACCGCGTACGCAGCCACTCGGCGCTTAGGTGTTGTTCTAGGACAGGGATCTAGGTGCCGCTTGCTGGCACCGTGCTGGTGGCGGTCGGATCGGGAGTCACGTCGCCTGTGGTGTCGGCACCACCACCGTCCGTGCTGGCTCCCCCACCCCCACCCTGAGCCGGCACCTTTGGTCCGACGTAGATGATCCCGTTTTCTGGCGCATAGCGCCAGTGCCAATTCTCTTGAGAAATCAACTTGTCGTCTTTATAGACGCGCCGCCCATATTTGATGTGAAAGCCATCGGCGCCTTTCCGCTGGTGGAGCTTAACCTCCCCTGGCGCGAGCGTTAGGTCGCGCTCGCGAATCATCTTCGCCTTCTTGTACGAGTATGGCTCGCCTTCGACAGCAACAACCTTCCGCCCGAGCGGATCTGACAGAAACTGCACCGTCAGCCCTTCGTCGTTGGTGTGCGTCAGGATCACGATCGGTGCGTCCCAGTTATTCTCGAAGATCAGTTGCGGGTCACCCCACGAGACGGTCGCCTCTCGCCCCATTGGATAACGTGGGATCCAGAATGAATGCGGTGTGTGGGCAATTAACTTGAGTCCACTGAAAAACGCCGCATTAAATATGGTCGTGGCAACCTGCGAAACACCGCCACCGACCGAGTCCTTGAGCACATTGTTCTCGCCGATCATTGGTGCCTCAACAAACCCCCGTGGGAGCGTTCTCTCACCAAGCGCATCATTGAGCGAAAACGTTGCCTGGGCCGGCAAGATGAACTGATCGAGAATCTCTGCCGCGCGCTTGATGTTGGTCACCCGGGCACCGCCGTTGTAGGGCGTGAAGAACTGCCCAACGATCTGCTTTACGCCGAGTTTTTGCGCCTCCTCATTCGTCAACGCCGGCTCGCGCACCCCCACGGTGATCCGCGCAATTTTCAAATCGGGAGTTTCCTCCCAGGCACGCGCCAGCGTCTCGACATCCACACCGCGCCCATTGCGACCCCCGATGATTCGAGCCTTGCCCGCGGCATTCGTCACGAAGATCGCGTTCCGGGCTGGGCGCTCGCTCTTGCCGTAGATCCGCGTGAAGTACCCACGCAGGACGCCGCGACCGATCGTGAAGCGCACCGTGTTTTCGGTTTGCGTAAAGCCGGCTGTTCGTTTCGCGACAGCTCTCGGAATCACCCGCGAGTCGTACTTCAATACCACGATGTGGCGGGTCGCGACGAAGGTCCGCGCACTGCTTACTGCCTCGTTCGCCACTGCGGTCGGAATTCGTGGCTCCACGACGCGCACAGCCACGGGAATCTCAGGACCAGCCTGACCGATGTTTCGAACGGCAGCCTGCATCTCGGAAATCTTGGGCAGCTGGCCATTGACGGCTGGCGTCACCACAAACGCACCAGACTCGGTGGTGGTGATGCTCGCCGACCGTGGGGCAATCGACACTGCCTGGCGCACTGGCAGAGTGGCGCGCCGATAGGCATTCGCGTTGTACAGGTAGGTCAGTGGGATCGAGCGCGTCGTCGTATCCCCAAGCCGTCCTCGCAGTCGCTCAACGAAGCTCGAGTCGGCTTGGGCCGTGGCCACGGCGGCAGCGACGTTCGGGCGCAACTTAATCTCGACCGGATCGATCTGGAAGCGATTGCCTCCTGCCACGAAGACCAAGCCGCGAGCGATCAGCTCGTTGCCGTGTGTGCGCACCACCGCACGGGCCTCTTGAACCGTCAGGCCTCCCACCGGCACACCATCAATTTCGGTACCGGCTGGAATGCTGCTGCCCGTATCGCGACCGAGATAGAGCGCCGCCCCGGTCGGTAGTCCAAGCACGACCACCACGATCGCGCCAACCACCAAGAGCAGGCGTCCACGGCGACGGCGCGGCTTCGAATCGAGACTGCTCTCGATCGGTTCCACAAAGCGGTAGACCCGCATCCGCTCCGGAGATTTTGTCACAGGCAGATTCTACGCAGGTCGGTGGGTAGGTCGCGAGGAAGAGGCGTTTCCGCCTCTACCTCAGCGTCCATTCCGCTCCGTGCCTCAGGCACTCAGCGCGAGATACTCGCGCAACTCCGGATTCGCCTTGGCCAACGCGCTGAGCGCGCGGCCTTCGACCTGACGCACTCGCTCGCGGGTACAGCCCAACGTGCTGCTGACCTGATCGAGCGTTCTCGTGCCGTTGCCGTCGAGTCCGAAACGCAGCTCTACAACTTTACGCTCCTGGCCGTGCAGTTGATCGAGTGCCTGCTGCAGGTCGACCGACACGTCACCTTCGGTGATCGCGGCATCCGGCTGCGTGGCGTTCTGGTCCTCGACGAGATCGGCGATGTCCGAGTCGCCGTCTCCGACGCTGACATCCAAGGAGATCGGGTCGTCGACGATGTCGAGCAGTGCAGTTACTTTTTTGAGACCAAGACCCGTCGCCGTCGACAGTTCTTCGGGCGTCGCGGGACGCCCTAACTCCTGTCGCAGCCGTCGTTCGGCCTTGCGGACGCGCTTGAGGTTGTCAACAACATGGACGGGCAGGCGAATCGTGCGTCCTTGATCGGCGATCGCGCGACTGATGGCTTGCTTGATCCACCACGTTGCGTACGTCGACAACTTGAAACCCTTGGTGTGGTCGAACTTCTCCACGGCGCGCATCAGGCCGACGTTGCCCTCTTGGATCAGGTCGAGCATTGGCACACCCGAGGCTGCGCTGTAGGGACGCGCAATCGACATCACGAGCCGTAGGTTGCGCTCGACAAGCTCTTGCTTGGCGTGCATGTCTCCTGCATCCTTGCGGCGCGCGAGGGCGGCCTCTTCGCCGGCACTCAACAGACGCCCGTCGCCAATCTGTCGCACGTAGGTGAAAAGCAGATCAACTTCGGGAGTCTCGTCGAAGGAATCGTCAATGGCGACATCGGCGACCGGAGCGTCAAAGACGGTCTCTGGATCGACGACACGGAGTGTGCGCGTAGGGCGCTTGGATGTGGCGATTGCTGTCATGGCCTCGTCAGGATTCCGCGTTGCAAGCCGATCCGCTACTCGAATCGGCGAATCCTGTCGGACTCCTAACAATGTCCGAATATCTCGTCCGAGAACTGGCTTAGCGTGAACACAACGCCAACATTCAGTGACAACCAAACCGGCATCGCTCGACCCTACATCGCGGGCAACAACAGCGTCTGCCCCGGCTGGAGCATCGTCGTCGACAGGTCGTTGAGCTGCCGCATCTGGGCGACAACATCGCGAGGGTCGCCTTCCGTGTACGCGTCGGCGATCGACCAGAGCGTGTCGCCCGACTGCACGGCATAGCTCACCGGTGGCGCTGCGCCCGCGCTGGATGGCGCGCTGCGAAGACCGAAAGCGAGCACGAGAGCGAGGACGGCGAGGAGCAGTCCCAGGGAACGGAATATGCGGATGTCGAACATATGTTCGAAACAATAGATCGAACGTACGTTCGCGTCAAGTCGGTTTACCCTAACGCGTCGACAGCGTCCAACACCGCATCCAGCAGTCGGTCGGGCCCGTTGCGCACCACGTCGTCAGTAACGAGGCCGGTCAGTACCTCTGTCTCTTTGATCGCGCGCTGGGCTCCCGCATCGTCGAGCAGCTTCGTATTGAGCGCGATCGCGGCCACGCGCGCCGGCCGCACTGCCGCAGACGACTGCTCATAGAGACGCACGACATCGGGCAACGGCGGTATTGGTCGCGACCGATAGTCATCGTTGACCGTCTGCCCCGCCAGGTGCTGCAGTACCAGGACATCGGGTTGCGCTCCGTGCAGAAGCCCCTGCGTAACACCGCTGTAGCCCGGATGAATCAGCGAGCCTTGACCCTCCAGAAAAAGCAGATCGCCGCGTGTTGCACCCTCGTCGATCAAGCGCTCGGCAGCACCGGCGATGTAATCCGCGATCACATGGTCGACGGCGATACCCCAGCCCGTAATCGCGATTCCCGTCTGGCCGGTCGCGACAAAGACGCTCTGGCGGCCACGCGCCTTGGCGGCATCAGCCAACTCGAGACCAGTCGTCATTTTGCCGATTGCACAATCGGTGCCGACCGTATGCACCACGCGAATCCCAGCAGAACGCGAGAGATCGAGGCGTGGGACCGACAGCCCCACAGGCGACGTACGCAGATCGCGCACCTCCACCCCATACTGGGCCGCAGCGGCCACCAGTTCGGCATCATCCGACAGCAGCGTGTGGAGGCCCGCCTCGACGTTGAGCCCAAGCGACATCGCCAAGAGCAGCGTTTCACGCCACGCAGGCGTCAACTTTCCGCCTCCGGGAGCAATGCCGATCAAGACGGTCGTAGCACCCAGTGCCTGAGCGGCGGTCACATCGGCGACGATCGGGACGTCGCGCCGCGAGAATGGCACGACACTCGCGGACGTCTTACCCACCTGCGTACTGTCGACAACGCAGACAACATCACGATCGCCGAAGCGCAGCACGCCGTGCCCCGTTTTGGCGTCGGACTGATCAAACAGTCCCTCCGCCAGAATTGCGAGACGCTCAGTCATACAGCCCTCACTCCCAGTCCAGGTGCGGACGCCACGGTCACGACACCATTCTCAAATCCCAATCCTTCGAACGGTCCGTCGTCGATCAGCAAATGCCCGTCCAGATCGATGTGATCCATCAGCGAGGCGATCTGAGCGCCCTGGCTGATGCCGAGGTGCGACTCGATCATGCAACCGAGCATGACGGACAACGTGTGCGCCCGAGCGGTTCGAGCAAGCGACATCGCACCCCGGATACCGCCCGTCTTCGAGAGCTTGATATTGACGCCATCGGCCATCGTCGCAGCCAGCGGCACGTCGTGGGCCTCGATGCAACCTTCGTCGAGCACGACGGGCAGGCGTTGGGGCAACTCGCGGTACTGGTGGTACGCGTCGTTGTCACCACGAGGAAAGGGCTGCTCGACAAACTCGACACCGAGTCGGAGCAGATCGGGCGTGATTGCCTTTGCGATCTCGATATCCCAGCCTTCGTTGCCATCGATCCGAATTGCGCCGGCAAAGCCCGCACGAACGGCTTCGAGGCGCTCGAGATCCGAAGCACCACCAACCTTCACCTTCAGCACGTGGTACCCGACGGCGCGTCGCACCTTGTCGGCGGTGCCTTCGACGGAATCGATCCCAATCGTGAATGAGGTAGCTGGACTGGTCGGAGCAAGTCCGAGTACACGCCATGTCGGCTGCCCAAGTCGCTTCCCAATCCAGTCGTGCAGCGCGCCATCGATCGCCATCCGCGTGCCACCCATCAGTCCTTCCGAACGCAACCGGTGCATGATCACCTCGAGTGCAAACGGATCGTCGCCGATCAGCGGCACCATATCGCGCTGCGCCTCAGCAAGCATAGCCTCGGTCGTTTCGCCGTGATAGTCAACGGGCGCACCCTCGCCAATTCCCACGACGCCATCGTGCTCAAGCTCCACAATTAGCACGGGCTCGTGCGTCGAAACGCCACGGGCAATCTCGAAGGGTTCATGCAGCGTGAGGTTCTCAATGTGAGCACGAATCTCCATGTCCGGTACCGTAAGGCACAGGACACCAACAGGCCTCCGCTATCCTTCTCCCCATGCCCTCGTAGCTCAGGGGATAGAGCACAGCCCTCCGAAGGCTGGGGTCGCACGTTCAAATCGTGCCGAGGGCATCATGTTGGTGTGGCCCGCGCCACGCCCCGCTGCGTGGCTCAACCGCCGGGCGGGACGACCGGGATGCCGCTCTCGACGGGGAGTAGCACTCCCGCTGCTGCTGCCCGCGGTACGTTGGGCACGTCCGCTATCGGCAGGCTTGGAACGACGCTGGTGACAGTCGGATTGCTCACCACGCTCTCCGATGTCTCCGCGGACTGGCGCTCCGCATTCGCTTGCACTGGCTGGACCGCTTCGGTGATGGTCACCGTCTGGACGGGCTCGGCCGCCACGATTGGGTGAGCCGCGTCACCGAGCAGCACATCCGCTGCTGGTGCCTTGATCGTGACACCGATGTTTGGCGTGCCAGCCGATCGCGCCGGCACCAGCAAGATCAGCAGAGCGGCAGCCACGATCATTCCAATCGCACCTGGGACGAGCAATCGTCGCCTCGGTCGCGCGGCCCCTCGCTGCCGTACGGCCCGCCGTACGGGGGCCTCGACCCAGTCGGGCTCAACCTCCTGCTCCTGGTCGGGCGGTAGCAGTGCCACGAGCTGCTCAGCCGCCGAACGCGTTGGTCCTGCTCCACCAAGAAACGGCACGCCGTCGACGATCAGCCGTCCTCGGGTATTCACCGCAAACATGAGGGGTGTCACGTCGGCAACATCGAGTCCCGCTGCTGCCAGCGCCATGCCGATCGCATAGGCCTGTCGGCGGGCGTCGGGCGGCAACGCCGCGCCCGTCGCCTCCGCTGCCGCCAGGGCAGCCCAGGCCACACCGTCTTCATCCGTGACGACCTCTAGAAGTCGAGGTAGGCGAGCCGCAACCTCCGCTTCGCGCCAGGCGTCTTCCCAAGCGTCTACAGCTGCAGCGTCGCCAGGAATGCCAACAATCCGGCACGCCGCCACGTCACGATCGGCGTCGAGATCGATGGCCTCCATCATGCCGACGCGCCGCAGCGCACCGGCCACCCGATACCGCTCACCAATCACAATCCCTCGTGCGTTCAGCTCCGTTTCCATGACCAGACGCTGCCACGACTGCAACAACGCCGTTGGCTCAGATTGGCGCTGGCCCCACACAGACTGTCATCGTCTGCGCGCACGTTCGGACCCGAGACGCACCCATTCTCCGCGGACCTACGCGGGCTGCCACATAATCGTCGCGATCTCATCGCCGATCTCGTCCTGCCGCGACAGCATTTCGCCCGCGTCTGTCTCGTGGTCGTAGCCCAAGAGGTGCAGGACGCCATGGATCAACAGGTCTGTCAATTCGGCCGCGGGCGAAACCTCGCGCTCTGCCGCCTGTGCGAGCACGACAGGAAGACAGATGGCGACATCGCCGAGCATGCGTGGCACACCGGGAAGCGACTCGTCATCATCGATCGGGAAGGACAGCACATCCGTTGCTGAGTCTTGCTCGCGATGCTCGCGGGTGAGCGCCTGCATGTCGGACTCGCCCACGATGATCACACCGACCTCGACCTCGCCAATCGCTTCGGCCAACAGCACGGCGGCGACCACACGATCGATCTCTGACTCCGAGACTCCGGACTCTGCCCTGTCGTCGAGTTCGACGCTCACGCGTCGCGGGCCTCGTCCGAGATTCGATAGGCCTCAACAATGCTCTGAACGAGCTTGTGCCGAACCACGTCGGCGCGCTCGAACTCGATAATCCGGATCCCTGGGACACCGTCCAAGACCTGGCGTGCCTCGTTGAGGCCAGACATCTGATCGCGCGGCAGGTCGATCTGCGTGGGGTCGCCGGTGATCACGGCCCGCGAGCCGAAACCGAGCCGCGTTAGAAACATCCGCATCTGCTCACGCGTCGTATTCTGCGCCTCGTCGAGGATGATGAACGCATCGTTGAGTGTGCGGCCGCGCATGAACGCGAGCGGAGCAACCTCCACCACGCCGCGCTCCAGCATTGCCGTCACCCGCTCGCCGTCCATCATGTCGTAGAGCGCATCAAACAGTGGTCGCAGGTAGGGGTCGACCTTCGCCATCAGGTCGCCCGGCAAGAAGCCAAGGCGCTCGCCGGCCTCGACCGCTGGTCGCGTCAGGACGATGCGTGAGACCTGACGCGACTCGAGTGCCGCCACGGCCAGCGCCATCGCGAGATAGGTCTTACCCGTGCCGGCTGGTCCGCAGCCAAACGTCATCGTCGTCGAGCGGATCGCGTCGACGTAGCGTTTCTGATTGACGGTGCGCGGTTGGATCGTGTTGTTGCGGTAGCGCCAGACGACATCACCCAGAACTTCCTTCGCGCTGCCGTTCGCTGCCAAAACGCCCGTCACGGCCTCAACGGTCTGAGTCTCCAGAGCCTGTCCTCCGTCCACCACGTCACGAAGTTCGCCTAGAACGGCCTGCGCATGCTTGATCTGATCATCGTCACCATCGAGCATCACCTCATCACCACGGAGATAGACCTTGCAGCTGGCAGCGATGGCGACGGCCCGAAGTACCTCATCGCTACGCGAGGACAACTCGCGCGCAAGGGCGTCAGTGACGGTGAAAGAGGTTCGACTCAACCCGCGTAGCCTAGCGGCACGTGGTCAAGCTCCCAAGGCTTCGCGCACGGCGTTCGCCACAGCTTTACCATCGGCGCGCCCCGCGGTCTGCGGCTGCACGAGCTTCATCACGGAGCCGAGGTCCTTGACCGACGTCGCGCCCGCCTCGGCGATCGCCGCAGCAATGATCGCGTCGACTTCGCTCTGGATCATCTGAGCAGGCAGGTACTGATCGATCATCGCGGCCTCCTGTTCCTCCTTAACGGCGTCGTTTTCGCGCCCGCCTTCCCGGAAGCTCTCAGCTGCCTCGACGCGCTTCTTGCGCTCCCGAGTTAAGACCTGAATCGCCCCAGCGTCGTCAAGCGTGCCAGCTGACTTCTCGGCGTCCTTGAGTGCGGCGAGCAGCATCGAGAGCGCACCGACCGTTTCGCTATCGCGCGCCAGACGCGCGGTGCGGAGATCTGCCTCTACCTGCTCGATCATGGTGACGCCTTTCGTACCGGTGGTCTACACCGAGGATAGTCGGTCGATCACCAACGCAGCGAAGACGACTGCCGCTGTCTCCGTCCGCAGCACGGTCTGCCCGAACCGCACGATCGGCACTCCAGCCTGCTGGGCAGCGCCAAGCTCCTCGTCAGAGAATCCCGCTTCCGGCCCAATCAACAGCGTGATCGGTGAGGCCAGAGCAGCAAGGGCATCCGCCAGCGACGAATCATCGTGCTCATGCGAACAGACGATCGCGCCGGGCACAAGCGCGTCTCGATACGCGATCGGCGCACTGATCGTCGGGATCATGACCAGCTTCGCCTGTGCCGCAGCACCCTCGGCGATGCGTTGCCAGCGGTCGATGCGCGCCTCACGACGGCGACCACGCGCTTGCAGCGGACTGATCTCCGCTACGCCGAGCTCGACCAGCTTCTCCACGGCGTCGTCAGCACGTGGACCGCTCTGTGCCAGCAGCACCCGAATTGGAAGCAGCGAAGGTTGGCCCGGGATCTCCTCGCTCAACACCACCTCGCCCGCACGCGGGTTGGCGACGGTGGCCACGAAAACGCGTCCGCGACCATCGGCGATCTCCACGCTCTCCCCCGCCTCTACCCGCAGTACTTTGTGCAGCCGCTTGGCATCGTCAGGAGCAAGCCGCACCGTGCTGTCAACCACCAAGTCCTCGGACGAAACGGGAAGAAAGAATCGAAAGACGTGCGCCATCGACGTAGGCTACCTTGCAGCGCTACCTCTCTCGACCTAGCGCACGAGGAGCGCGGAACGCCAACCGTCGAGAACGTGTTGCGTCACGAGCGACCAACCATAATGGTCAACGGTGTCCTCGATCCGCAGGCCGCTGACGATAATGCGATTCGGCAGGCCTTCTCGCTGCAGCAGCATCTCAATCAGCTTGCGCTCGATGTTGGCGACAACGAGGTCCGACTTCGGCAGCGGCTCCACGATTACGTCGCCGAGGCGCGTCTCGATCTGATCTTGAAAGCCGTTGACCTCGGCGTTCTCGCGCGTCGAGTCGATCGCGTGCTGATCAATGTCCATCGCCAAGATTGGTCCGTGCCCGCGATAGGCACCAAGAATTGAGAGCAGACCCGAACCGCAACCGAGGTCCAGCAATCGCCCAGGCGGCTCGTCGAGCAGCAGCATGCCCGCACCGCGCGTCGTGCCGTGTGCGCCCGTGCCGAAGGCGCGCCCCGGCCCCAAAATCACAGCGTCGGTAGGCTCTGCGATCCACGGCGGCCGCACCCAGACATCACCGATCTGGACGGGGTGATGAAACTGGCGCCACGCCTCGCGCCACCCATCTGGGACAGGCTCCGGCGTCGCCACCATCCAGTCGGGCAGGTCTGGTGCGGGCTCGTCGACACCGAGAAAGCCGGCATAGCCAATCCCACCACCGCGTGCGACCTCTTCGAGACCTCCCGGAAAGGCCTCAAGCAGGACGGCAATCGCCTCCTCTGCGCGCGCAGCCGGCACCTCGATCTGCCAGCGGGTCAGTGGCGGATCAACCACCACTAAACCCACGTCGGACGCGATTGAAGAAACCGGATTCGGTCTTGTACGCATCCTCAGGAATCGCCTTGTCCAGTTCTTCGACGAGCAGCCGCGTCGTTGGTTCGAGCTTCTTAGGAATGTGAACGGCGAACATGACGTGCAGGTCACCGCGACGATTTTCGTTGCCAATCTGCGGCATGCCCTTACCGCGCAACGTACGCCGATCGCCCGGCTGGGTTCCAGATTGCAAGACGATCGTCTCCATGCCCTCCAAGGTCGGCACGTGAACCGTGGCGCCCAACATCGCCTGAGTGACGGTTAGGTCGACAAGCACGTGGAGGTCGAAGCCTTCTCGCTCGATCGCCGGGTCGTCCTCGATCTGAATCGCCACGTAGAGATCGCCAGCGGGGGCGCCAGCATCGCCGGCATGGCCCTGCCCCACGACGCGCACGCGCTGCCCCGTGTCGACACCAGCAGGAATGCCCACGCTGACGGTACGACGCTCGGGCTGCTTGCCCTGGCCGCGACAATCGCCGCACGGGGTCTCGACGGTTGCACCGCGGCCACGACACCCCGGGCACGGCATCTCGCGAACGATCTGGCCCAGCGGCGTATTCGAAATCTGTCGTACCTGTCCGAGTCCACCACAGGTCGGGCAGGGAATTGGGCGCGTCGGTGGCTCTGCCCCGGAACCAGAGCAGCGGTCGCAAGGAGCAACGATCTCGACCTCAATGTCGCGCTGCACGCCAACGGCCGCTTCGCGTAGCGTCAGCGAGATTGCTGTGGCGGCATCGGGACCAGCCTGCGGACCGCGCCGAGCACCGCGTCCACCAAACATGCCGTCACCAAAAAACATGCCAAGAATATCGTCAAGATTGCCGAAGCCTGCGCCACCGCCCGCACCTGCACCTGAGATTCCGGCGTGCCCAAAGCGGTCGTACTGCACACGCGTCTCTGTGACCGAGAGAACCTCATAGGCCTCGGCCACTACGCGGAAGGTCTCGGCTGCCTCGGGGTTGTCCGGATTGACGTCCGGGTGATGCTGGCGCGCAAGATTGCGGAAGGCCTTCTTGATCTCGTCGTCCGACGCGTCGCGCGACACACCAAGAATCTCGTAGTAATCGCGCGGCGTGGACATTCGCCGGGCATCCTATCGGGGTTGACGCTCCCGCCTGACACCATCACTGGGTCGCGCGGTATAACGCCCCAACAATCAGCCCTACTCCGAGCAGCCAGCCGAGTCCACGCGTCAGGATCAACGTCCAAAGCATGATCTTGCGATCGGCAGTTGGGAGACCATGCACCTCGCTCCAACGCAGCCAGATCGCCCATGTCTGATAGCTGGCGAGGGCGACGCCGGCTGCCAGCAGCGCCCAATTCACGCCACGACCATCAATCCTCGTAGACGTCCTCGACGTACGAGCTGAGGGCGGCTGCTGCACCACGCACGGCGACGATCGCATGGGCGTAATCCATCCGCACCGGGCCGATCACCGAGATCGCTCCCAGCACGCGATGTGGCAATCCGTAGCCGGCCGTCACCATCGCGACAGGACGCAGGGCCGGTGCCAGGTGCTCTTCGCCGATTCGTACCGTCACCTGATCACCGCGTAACGCATCGCGCAGCTGGTCGAGCATGACCGCACGCTCCTCGAGCACGGAGGCTAGCTCGTTCAGCTCGTGCTGATCCTGCGCACGCAACTCGCTCATCAATCTCGACGCCCCTCCGACAAAGAGGCCGTCTGCGCTGGAATCGAAGATGTCGTGGAAGACCGGCGCAATGGCGGCCAGGAAGGCCCGCTCCCGCGCGTCGATCGCGTCGGACGAAAGCCGTGCCCGAACCGAGCGCTCGGACAACGAACCGCCCGTGAACGTTTCGTTGAGATACTCCCTCGCCCACTCCGCTAGCCCCGGATCGACCGGTCCCTCAAAGGCAAAGACGCGTTTGGCGACCGCGCCAGAACCGGTAATCACAAGAACCATCAGAACCTGCGGCTGCAGCGTTAGGACCTCAATGTGTCGGACGTCAATCGTCGCCACGCTCGGTGAGCTCGCGATCGCCAACAGGCGAGTCACCTGTGAGAGTGCTTCGGTGGTGGCACGCAGAGCGTCATCCACCTCTTGAGTGGCCTCACTCAGATCCAGCACCATTGGTTCGGCTGCAATCCGTTCGGACAACAGCTCGCCGGCATAAAAGCGATAGCCGAGTTCGGTTGGGACGCGCCCGGCTGAGGTGTGGGGATGTCCGAGCAGACCGACCGATTCGAGCCAGGCGAGCTCGTTGCGCAGCGTCGAGGCAGAAGACTCAAAGCCGCGACGGGCCGACAACGTCTTCGAACCAACAGGCTGGCCCGTCAAAATGTGTTCCTCAATGACGGCACGCAGTACCAGTTGGCGTCGTTGGGTGAGGTCGAGGTCAGGCAGCATCATCATCAAGGAGGTCTGCGACACAATCGTGTAGGAGCATGCGACCGCGCCGATCTAAACGGATCGTATCGTCCGTCGTGGTGGCAATGCCAATCTGCACGAGTCGCTCTAACGCTGAACGGTTGAGCACGTCCGCAACTTCCGAGAGCGGCACACCGTCCGCAAGGCGAAGTCCGAGCATTAGGCGTTCGGTCTGACGCGCGCGTTCGTCGATCAACTCGATCGTGGCTGGTGCTGCTGCCGGATCCTCGATGTACGCGGAAAGCTTGGGAGCGTTGACACGACGGGCACCCGCAACCGTCGAAACAGCTCCGATCCCAAGACCGAGATAATCGCGCCCCAGCCAGTACGCCCGATTGTGTTGCCCCTCGTGCTCGCGACCGCGAGCAAACGAGGCGATCTCGTACCAGCTGTAACCCGAGTAACCGAGTGAGTCAATCACGAGATCCATGTGGCGCTCCAGCAACTCGCCCTGCGCCTCGAGCTCGGCTCCATGATGAATTGAGAAGCGCGTGCCGGGCTTCGCCTCGAGTTCGTAGGCGGAGACATGGTCGGGGCCAAGCTCCTCAAAGACCGCCAGATCGCGCGCTAAGTCACTTTCGCGCTCGCCGGGAATCCCGTAGATCAGATCGAGTGACAGCGATGGAATCCGCGCCTCGCGCAGCAACGCAACCGCGGCGCGGACCTGCTCGGGCGTCGTCTGGCGCTCTAACGTAGCGAGCAGTGGCGCGGCGAACGTCTGTGCCCCAAGGGAGACGCGCACGGCACGCTCTCCCAGCATCTCGGCCAGTGCGGGATCGACGCCTTCAGGGTTGCACTCCACCGTCGTCTCGATCGTGGCCTGCGGGAGCGCGTCGAGCAGTGACGCCAAGAGCTGTGGGCCCAGTTTGGATGGCGTGCCGCCACCGACGTACACCGTCTCGACGGGATCGGAAAGCACCGAGCCACGCGTCTTGAGTTCGCCCAATATCGCTTCGACGTAGGCTGCGTGACGATCGTCGTTGCCCGTCACCGTCACAAAGTCGCAGTACCCGCAGCGGTGCGCGCAAAACGGAACGTGGACATAGAGGTGCTTGACGTGTCCCATCGGGCAATCGTGACCCATCCGCCACCTTGGGAGCCGCGATAGTCTTTCTGTATGCCTCCCAGACCCTGTGTTTGTGAAATTGCTCTTGATCGTTGCGATGCGTCGTGCAACGCCAAAATGCTCGAGAAGACGTTCTACATGGCGTGTCTCGATCTGACGGATCGCCCGACCCTCGTCGTTGGGGCTGGCCCGATTGGGCTTGAGAAGATCGAGGGCCTCTTGGCGGCCAACGCCGCAGTCCACGTGATTACGAAGACGGCCTGCGCAGAGGTGCACGAGTTGGCCAACGAGGGTGCGATCACGATCGAATTACGCGAGTACACGCCTGCGGATCTCGAAGGACGCCTCTTGGTGGTCGCCGCGACCGAGGACACGCAGCTGAACGTCGAGATCTATCGCCGGGCCGAAGAGCGCGCGATGCTCGTCAACATCGTCGATGTACCACCACTCTGCAACTTCATCCTGCCGGCGGTCGTCCGCAGCGGACCGATCGCGATCGCAATCTCGACCTCGGGCGCCAGCCCAGCACTCGCCAAGCGCCTCAAGCGCGAGATCCTCGAGACCTACGGTGAACCACATGCCGAGTTCGCTGTGATGCTTAACGGCATCCGCGGCTGGGCCAAAGATCTGTTTCCGACGTACAACGACCGCAAAGTCTTTTTTGAGGGACTCGTCAACGGCGATCCAGACCCCATCGAAATGTTGCGCGCGGGCGACACGGAGGGCGTGCGCGCCCTGATCCGCGAACGACAGGACGTCGCCGAAACGATGTTCGTCGCGTCGTAGAACATTGACGGCACCCCCGCAGGGGCCGTATCGTACAGAGGTTAACTGCGTGATCAGGCGCACCGAGGAGGACATCATGGCGGTACGAACACCGATTAAACTTGAGCGCGGACGCATTGCGGAATTGACAGCACGCGAAGCAAAAGTCCTTGATGGCACCACCACTGCCTCCGGCGAGATGTACAAGCGCGCCAACCACGTGCTCTCCGGCGGCGTCGCCTCGTCGTACCAGTTTCGCGACCCGTGGCCGATCTACCTTGAGCGCGGTGTTGGCTCGAAGGTTTGGGACGTCGACGGCACGGAGATGATCGACTTTCACAACGGCTTTGGTTCGATGGTGCAGGGTCACGCTCATCCGGTGATCACGAAGGCTGTTGCTGAGCGCATGACGCAGGGCACCCACTTTGCTGCCCCGACCGAAGATGCGATTGTTGTCGCCGAAGAGTTGCAGCGCCGTTGGAGCCTGCCGCAGTGGCGCTATACGAACTCGGGCTCCGAAGCCACGATGGATGCAATTCGCATCGCCCGTGCCGCCACGGGACGCGACACGATCATCAAGATCTTCGGCTCGTACCATGGCCACCACGACTACGTGATGGTGTCGATCGGCGTTGACTACGACTCGATTGGCGATCGCGAGAACTACGCGTCCCTACCCTATGGCGGCGGCATTCCGAAGGCCGTTTCGGACATGACGATCGCGGTCCCCTTCAACGACGCTCCCGCCATGGAGCGCCGCATTGAGCGCCTCTCCGAGGAGGGTCGCCTGCCGGCCTGCGTGATCATGGAAGCGGCGATGATGAACCTCGGTGTCGTGCTCCCAGAGCCCGGCTACCTGGAGGCTGTCCGCGAGATCACGAAGAGGCACGGCATCATCCTGATTTTTGACGAAGTCAAGACGGGTATGACGATCGCAGCGGGTGGCGCAGTTGAGAAGTTCGGCGTGATGCCCGACATGGTCACGTTGGCGAAAGCCCTCGGCGGCGGCCTGCCGATCGGTGCCATCGGTGGTTCCGATGAGGTCATGGAAGTCGTCAGCAACGGTGGCGTCTATCAGGTGGGTACCTACAACGGCAACCCGCTTGGCATGGCAGCGGCGCGCGTCAACTTGCTCGAGGTCTTGACACCCGACGCCTACGCGCACCTGGATCGCCTCAACGACGTGATGCTCGGCGGCTGCTCTGCTGTGCTCGAGAAGTACAACCTTCCCGGCTACACGGTTGGCATTAGCTCGAAGGGCTGCGTCACGTTCGCGCATGATCCGATCGTCGACTACGAGTCGTTCAAGGCCCAGCAAGACGGCGAACTCTGTGACCTGGCGTGGCTCTACAACATGAACCGTGGCGTCTTCATGACTCCGGGTCGTGAAGAGGAATGGACACTGTCCATCCAGCACTCGCTCGAAGATTGCCAGCGCTTCGTCGACGCCTTCGAAGAGATGGCGTCCGACCTCACGGCCTAGAGCGTCGTACGGATAACGGGGGGACATCACAACCGCGCGGATGTCATGTCCCCCTGCTCTGCAACTACGGTCGAACAACGAGTGTTGAACAAGCGTCCGCCTACCGTTCGGACTACGAGTCTTGGTCCAGACGCAGCCGAGCGCGGCCGACTACAGCCCTATCGCATGCAGAACGTCTACCCGGTTGTCGTCGTGGGGATCGGGGCGGTCACGACCGGCATCTGATTCGCCTCGGCGATGATCTGCTGGGCCTGCTCGATGATCTTCTTGTACGCGTCGACAGCGGTCTTGACGCCGGTATTAAACCCCTCTTCGTAACCGCCATCTTGGCCTGTGTTATTCGTGGCCGTCTCGCGCCCCTTGGCGTACCCCTTCGCGAAACCCTGGTCGTAGCGCGCATCAAGTTGATCCTTAGCCAACTGTTTCGTGTCCCGTACACCATCTTTGTAGCCCGTAGCGCGCGCCGTATCGATCTCATTCGACTGCGAGTCAGAGCCAGACACTGATGCAACAACCGGATTCGAGCGCCCGTGGACGGCGTCAACCACGATCGCGGTCACCACCGCCGTTACGATGATCAGAGCAGCAGCGGCAATGATCGCCGCAAAGACACCACACGCGCGCCGCGGACGCGTCTCGACCGTGTCTTGGTCGTCACTCTTCGGTTTGCTGCGTTCGCGTGGCGCCATCTGCACTCACGTTACGCGCCAAACCACGAACTTCCTGCGCTCGGGCTTACACGTCGGTAAGAGCGGCGCGTGCGTGCTGCAGGCGTGCCAGCGAAGCCTCAGACCCAAGAAACGCAATCGACTCATACAGTCCAGCCGCGACCGTCGAGCCGACAATTGCAATCCGAATCGGCAGAAATGCCTGCCGCGGCTTCAGTGCCAGCTCCTCACAGACGGCACGTAGCGCAGACTCAACGTTGTCGACCGTCCACGCCGGTAGCACACTGAGGCTCGCTGTCGCCGCGTCGAGGATACGGGCAGCCTGCTCGTCGTTGAGCAACTTCTGCCACGACTCGGCATCTGGTTCGCGTGACTCGAGCAGCGAACCGACGAGTGCGTCGAATTCACTGAAGGCACCGAGCTTCTCCTGCACCACTGGTACGAGCTCGTCAAGGCGCGCGGCACCGGCGAGTGGAGAGCCAGCATCCTCAAGGTATCGACGCAACGCGGCCGTATAGGCCCCCGTGTCGAGTGCCCGCAGATACTGCCCGTTCATCCACGCCAACTTCTCGTGATCGAACACCGCCGGAGCCGCATTGACACGCTCAATCGAAAAACGCTCGATCAGTTCGGCGACGCTCATCAGTTCGGTCTCGCCATCCCACGACCAGCCGCACAGCGCCAGGAAGTTAACCAGCGCCTCGGGCAAGTAGCCGGCCTCACGGAATTCCTCGACGCTGGCTGCACCATGCCGCTTGGACAACCGCTTCTTGTCTGCCCCGAGAATCATCGAGAGGTGTGCGGTCTGTGGGAACGTCCCACCGAGCGCCTCTACGAGCAGCTTCTGACGCGGTGTCGAGGACAGCAAGTCCTCGCCGCGGATCACGTGCGTGATGCCCATCGCGAGATCGTCAAGCGGGTTCGCCAGTTGATAGGTCGGACGACCACCGCCGCGCATCAGAACGGTATCCCCGAGCAATCGATGCTCAAAGACGACCTGTCCGCGCACGAGATCCTCAATCACCGTCTCGCCTTCAAGTGGCGTACGGAATCGAATCACCGCTGGCCGCCCCTCAGCCTCAAAGGAGGCAATCTGCTCTGCGGTAAGATCGCGATGAAGTCGTGTCGGAAGCGTGGGGTCGTCGGTCTGGCGCGCCTCAGCACGCGCGACCTCGAGTTCCTCGGCTGTCTGATAGCAACGATAAGCGTCGCCTTGGGCGAGCAGACGATCGACGGCAGCATGGTAGTGCTCGCTGCGCTCGCTCTGCAAGTACGGACCGTGCGGCCCGCCGACGCGCGGCGACTCATCGAAGTCGAGCCCGAGCCAGTCGAGTGAGCGTTGGATCTGCTCGATCGCGCCAACCTCTTCGCGCTCCGTATCCGTATCTTCGATTCGCAGGACGGTCGTTCCGCCATGGTGACGCGCAAAGAGCCACACGTACAGCGCAGTGCGTACACCGCCAACGTGAAGAAAGCCGGTGGGCGAGGGAGCGAAGCGGACGCGGACGGACATAGCGGAACCGTACCTCCCCTTCCCCATGCGCCCCGTCAGGCCGCCGCCGGAGCGACACCTATGCTGGCGGAGTGATTGCTGGCGCTCACATCTCGTCTGCGGGCGGACTGCATCGCGTGCCGGAACGAGCCTCGGCAATCGGCGCCGATGGCGTTCAGGTCTTTATTCAGAGTGCGCGCACGTGGAAGCCAACCACACACAAGCCAGAGGATCTCGCCGTACTACGCGCCGCGCGCGAGAGCGGGCAGGTTCACTACATCGCCTGCCACGCGATCTACTTCATCAACCTGGCCACGGATGAACCCGAGCTATTGAAAAAGAGTCGCTCCGCCTTGCTCAACACGATCGACGTCGCCAACGCAATTGCTGCCGATGGCATCGTCTTGCACGTCGGCTCCCATAAGGGACGTGGACTCGAGGCGACGCTACCGCAGATCGTGAAGGAGTTGCAGACAGCACTCAAACGGCTCGATGGCCCCTGGCTCCTGCTCGAGAATTCTGCGGGCGCCGGCGGCACGATTGGGCGCGACCCAGTCGAATTGGCGAGCATCATCAATGCCGTGGACCACCCACGGTTGGGCCTGTGCATTGACACCTGTCATGCCTACGTCTCCGGCGTCGATGTCACCGACTCCCCGCAACTTGATGCACTGGTTACGGAAATCGATACGCACGTTGGGATCGAACGGCTGCGCTGCCTGCATGTCAACGATGCGGCGGCGGCGCTCGGCTCGAATCGCGATCGCCATGCCAACATCGGCCAAGGCGAGCTGGGCAATGGGCTCGCAGTGACGCTATCGCACCCTGCACTCGTGGACCTCCCGATGCTGCTCGAAACTCCGGGCGCCGAAGGCAATGGCCCGGATGCGGCGGAGATCACTGCGCTTCGGACGCTATGCAAGCACGGCGCTACGCGTCGTGCGAAGGCTGCTCGCGCGAAGTAATTACGAACGTGCCGCCACCCGGCGGCTCGTAGAACTCAGGATCGACACAGCCAATTGCTGGCAGCCGCCGCGGGTAGGCGGAGTCAACGACAGCGCTGCAGATCGGAAGTGGAACGCGCACCGCGCGAATCCCACCGAAGCCTCGCTCATCCACCGCACATTTCTCGAGCACACCAAGGTCGACCTCGGCAGCATGCACGCGCTCGACGCAACCGGCATAGCGCCGACCATCTTTGGCGTCGTAGGCATACAGCCGAGAACAGCCGAGACAGCCGACGGGATCAATCACCCAGTCGCAGTACACCCGACAACGCCGGCAGGATGCTTCGCGCTCAAGACTCATCTACGAAGTATCACCGCTGTTCGACGAGCACGCACAGGCGTCGCTGGCGCTTAGAGCGTGGCTTGATAGGCGGTTGCATCAAGCAGAGATTCGACAGCCGCGGCGTCGTCGAGTTTGACGCGAATCAACCAGCCTGCGTCGTACGGTGCCTCGTTGACAAGCTCGGGCGTCTCGACGACGGCATCATTGACAGCCGTAACGGTGCCAGCCAGCGGCGAAATGACGTCAGAGACAGCCTTGACCGATTCGAGCGAACCGTACGAGCCGTCAGTTTCGACACGGCTACCAACAGTCGGCGGCTCAAAAAAGACGACCTCTCCGAGCGCATCCTGAGCGTGCCACGTAATGCCAAAGGTAGCCTCGTCACCCGCCACGCGCACCCAATCATGGTCGTGGTGGTAGCGAAGATCGGCGGGATAGGACTCGTCGGCAGGCATGGTTCAGGCTTCCTTCTTATAGAACGGCAACTTGACGACTTCAGCATCGCGCAAGCGCCCCCGGATATCGACCTGAAGGACCGTTCCAGGCTTCGCAAACATCTCGGGCACGTAGCCGAGACCAATCCCACGATCGATACTTGGGGAGAGCGTTCCACTCGTGATTGTGCCGATCTTCTCGCCGCCCGACAGAATCGGGTAGCCCTCGCGCGGAATTGCACGATCAACGATCTTGAGGCCGACCAGTCGACGCTTGACACCCTTAGCGGCCTGCTTGTCGAGCACGTCGCTGCCCATGAACTCGCGGCCCAGATGCACAAAGCGTCCGAGGTTAGCCTCGATCGGTGTGGTCTTCGGGTTGATGTCGTGGCCGTGCAGCGGATACCCCACCTCGAGACGAAGCGTGTCACGCGCGCCAAGGCCGCTCGGTACGACACCGTGCTCACGACGGGCAAGGATGCCATCCCAGAGGTCGCCAGCGCGATCGCCGGCACACATGATTTCGACGCCAGGCTCGCCTGTGTAGCCCGTATACGCAACCCACGACGGTACGCCCACGACGACACGCTCTACGATCGTGAACGGCTTGCCCGTCTCGGGTGCTGGCGTCTTCTTCGGCCAAATATCCGCCAGTAGTTCCATCGCAACGGGTCCTTGCAACGCAATCATCGCCGTCTCGCCGCTGACGTCCGAGATTGTTGCTGCGCGATGCTTAAAGCTCTTGAGGTGCGCGAGGTCGATCGCGATGTTGCCTGCGTTGACGACGAGCAGCCAGACCTTGTTGGGCAGCTTGTAGACGATCAGATCGTCGATAATGCCGCCCTTGGCATTAAGTAGAAACGAGTACTGAGCCTGGCCCTCATCAAGGCGGTCAATGTCACTCGCGAGAGCCTTGCGTAGCAGCCCCTCAGCGCCGGTTCCGGTGATCTCGAACTGTCCCATGTGCGAGACGTCAAAGAGTCCGGCTCGCGCTCGAACCGCGCGATGTTCTTCGTTGATTCCCACGTAGTAGACGGGCATCTCCCAGCCGGCGAAGTCGACCATGCGCGCGCCGAGCTCGACGTGGCGATCGTGCAGAGGCGTTTTGCGCGGTGTTGGTGCCATTAGGTCAGCGTTCTTGCCGAAAACGATCGATCATGTCTCACGCGTTTCCAGCGAACAGTGACGAAAGGATACCGCGTTATCGTCCGACGCGTGGAGGCTTGCGTCATTCGTCTCAATTTCTTCACAACGAAGCCGACGTTGGACAGTCAGACACGACCCCGTGTAGCCTTGAGAGCGGATCCGGCGTCTGCCGGTCTCTACGTATGCGTATTGCACTCCTGATCAGCGTCGGGCTTCTCGTGGCCATGAGCGGGACGGCCGCAGCGGCCACACCGCCATTCGACCTCTTTCCCGTCGTGGGCGGCGCGCGCTACACAGACGATTTTGGCGATCCTCGCGGCGGTGGCAACCATCAAGGGAATGACCTGATGGCACCCTGCGGTACACCCGCCGTAGCCGTGGTGGCAGGAACAGTCCGCCTCGATTACGGTGATCGCTCGGGCTGGATGGTCACGCTAACGGGCAAGAACTCCTGGTATCGCTACATTCACATGGGTGTCAGCGGCGACGCGAGCAGCGCTTTCGCTAAGGGACTTAAGAATGGTTCCACTGTCAAAGCAGGCCAGGTTATCTCCTACGTTGGCCGGACGGGCGATGCAGCGAGCGCGCCGTGTCACCTGCACTTCGAGCTGCGCTTCGGTGACAGAGTCGTCACGCCCTACTCCTGGCTTCAGGCTGCGACAATCCTGCAGCCCGACCCAAGCGACCCAGCGATGATGAGCGCGTCTAATAGTGCGGTTTCGCTGACCATCAAAGGCACAGTTGTCTGGGCTGTCTCGACAGGCACTACCGGTCGCCTCCTGGTCCGCGCACGCTCGATCAAAGCCAGCGATGGGTCGGCGATCAGTCGCACCGGGATCATTGTCCTCAGTGCGGATCCCACTACGCTCGCCAAGATTAGCGCTGGTCAGACCATGACGCTGGTCACTGCCGCTATGCCAATGACGTCTGAGCGGCTCGACGTGAAGCCGCTGACGTGGACGCTCGCCACGGCCACCCGGTCTCGTTAACGCCCTAGCGCAGTGTCATGCCGATCTGATGACGCAGGTCTGTCAGCCAGGCCGGGTCGATCGTGTGCTCGACCGCCGTCTCGCGATAGGTGACATCCATGCCCGCTGCAAGCATCTCATCCCGCGCTGCACGCCCGAAGGAAACGTCGATGACCGGATCGATGCTGCCGTGGACCACGGTGACTGGCGGCCGATCTATCGACGTCAGATCGAGTGGATGGTCCCTGACGTGCGGAATGAAACCCACCATCGCCAACAGCGCCGCCGGCGGGGTTCGATTCGCGGCCAGCGCCATCGCATACGCCATCACGCAGCCCTGCGAGAAACCGCCAAGAACGAGCTTGTCCTCTTGTACGCCGATCCGATCAGGGAGCTCGTCGAGCCAGTCGGACAAGAGCTCGACCGAGGCTATGAAGGTCTCTTCGTGGGGATCTCCCACGCGCTCGACGATGTACCAATGCGCACCACCCGGTGGAAGCGACAACGGCGCACGTGGCGTCACCCCGACCAGTCGCTGCTCGGGGTCAAGCACCTCAATCAGCGGCATCAAGTCGTGTTCGTCAGCGCCTCGGCCGTGAAACAACACTAACGCGCCTTGAGGCTTCCCCACCGCCAGACGAATGCGGTCGGTAAGACCCGTCATCGGTACGGCTCCCACGGGTCGGGAATGGGCACGAGACGCTGTTCGAGAAGTGCTCGTAGGTGCTCGTGCTGGCGCGGGAGGCGCAGCGCGAAGCCAAGCGCATCGGGCTCCTCATCGATCGCGAAGCCCGGACCGTCTGTTGCCAACTCGAATAGGACGCCAGAGGGTTCGCGGAAATAGATCGCACGGAAGTAGTCTCGATCCACAATTGGCGTCGCCTGCACGCCCGCTTCGGCAGCCCGCACGAGCCAGCCTTGATGGTCCTCGTCGAGACTCGCCCAAGCGACGTGATGAATCGTGCCAGCACCCGGCGTCGCATGCTCGCCACCGCTCGTCTCGAGACCGTAGACCGCCGAGCGCGAGCCGCTACCCGTGTGCCAGGCGTCATCCTGATATTGAAATCCGAGCGACTCCAGCACCGCCGTGCTGTGATGCGGATCGCGCGCCTGCGCAGTGACACCAATCATGCGCCTCAACGCGTGCTCTTCTGGCACGTGCGGCGCATGGGCGTGCGAGACGCTGTCACAGCCGCTAACCGCCACGAGGCGTGTCACGAGACCTTCGTGGTCCCAGACATCAAGACTCTCAGGCGAACGCTCCGTCGTGGCCCTTCCGACCAAGTGTCGCTCCCACCAGTCCAACGAAGAAACCGATGGGACGCTCCAATCGATCCGCGTCACTATCCCCTCGCCCGTGCGTCCCAGCCGCGCACCCGGATACTCGAAAAACGTCAACGCAGTACCCGGAGTTCCCGCGTCATCGCCGTAGTACAGGTGATACGCACCGGGATCATCGAAGTTGACGGTCTTTTTAACGAGTCGTAGACCCAGCACGCCGCCATAGAACTCGGCGTTGCGAGGACCGTCAGCGGTGATTGCGGTGACATGATGAATGCCGTGCAGTTGCACGAGCCTACTCGTCGCTACCCGTAGGAACCAAGCGACTGTTGTACAGGCGCGCTCCAACCGCCCCCGCACCACTGATCAATGCGAGGTAGGCAGCGTCCTGGTAACTCGCAGGCCACCCGACGAACGCATGAGCCAACGCCATTGCGCCCAGACCGAAGAAGTAGCCGAGCCCAAAGGTGCCGAGATAGTCAAAGATTCGCTTCATATGAGCAGTGTGAGCGACCTCGTCTGACACCGCAACCGCACTAGCCCCGGGCGGCTAAAACCGCTCGGAATGCTTCGATCGCTAGTTCGGATTGCTCCAACGAGATCACGAGCGGTGGACACAGCCGAATCGCTGTGTCGGAGACAGCGTTGACGATCACACCACGCTCGCGGAGCGCCGTGGCCGCTCCCGCTGCGTCACCGTCCACGAGCTCGACCGCAAGTAGGAGCCCTGCTCCACGAACCGTTGCAACCCCGTCGAGGCGAGCGACCGCGACGGACAGGTGTTCGCCGACACGCGCTGCATTGCCAATTAGGTCGTCGCGCTCGACCACCTCAATCGTCGCCAATGCCGCTGCTGCGATGGGCGGCGAACCGCCGAACGTTGTGCCGTGATCTCCGGGTCGAAAGCCTGTCGCCAGCCGCTTCGAAAGCAGCGCGCCAATCGGCATCCCGGACGCCAACCCCTTAGCAAGCACTACCGCATCGGGGCGTACACCGGTCCGCTGGAACGCAAACCAGGCACCGCAGCGACCGATGCCGGTCTGCACCTCGTCAAACAGCAGCAACGCATCGTGCTGATCACACAGCGATCGTGCTTCGAACAAGAAGGCTTCGTCGATGACATGCACGCCCCCTTCGCCCTGAATCGGCTCGATCAAAACACCGGCTGTCTGGGGGCCTACCGCCGCACGAAGTGCCGCGATGTCGTTACGGGGAACGTGACGAAAGCCCGCTGGCAGCGGCTCAAACGGAATCTTCTTTGGCTGAGCCCACGTGGCTTGGAGCGCGCCAAGCGTGCGGCCATGAAAGGCGCCCTCGAGACAGACAATCTCATGTTTTTCGGCTCCCCCAGTCTCGGTTCCATGTCGGCGGGCAAGCTTGATCGCCGCCTCATTCGCCTCGGCACCCGAGTTGCAGAAAAAGGCCTGCTCGAGGCCCGACAGACTGTTGAGCCGTTCGGCCAATGCGATTGCTGGCTCGGTCCAGTAGAGGTTCGAGACGTGATCCAGCACTGCGGACTGCGCCGCGAGTGCAGCGACTGGGGCTGGATGACCATGCCCGAGCGTAACCACTGCTATGCCTGCCACAAGATCGAGATAGCGCGTGCCAGCATCGTCCCAAAGCCAACACCCTTCACCGCGTACGACTGCCAACGGTCGCGGTGGATAGTTCGTCATCATCGCCTCGGTGCCTCGATCCGCGATGCTCATGCCGTCACCTCCGTGCCAACACCGATCCGCACGCAGCGAACACCACCGGCAAGCGCGGCAGCGCAGGCTTCCAGTTTCGGCAACATGCCACCAGTTACCGTTGGGGGCGCACTAGCCGAGATTTGTCGAATTACGACACCTGCGTCGTCGAGCACGCCCGGAACATCCGAGAGAAACGCCAGCTCGTCGGCCTCGACTCCAATCGCAAATGCCGCTGCCACATCATCGGCATTGACATTGAGCAGTCGGGGACTATCGAGATCACAACCAATCGGAGCAACCAACGGAATCCGATCGGCAGCCCACGCCGCCCAAATCGCATCGGCAGCGATTGTTGCTGGCTCACCAACGAGACCAAGGTCAACGCGTCGGGTGCACTGCAGGAGTTCGCCTTGCCGAAACACCTTAGCCTCGCGCCCCACCACCCGCAACGCAGCAACAAGTTCGTCAGAGACATCCGCAAGCGCAAAGCGCACGCAGGCCAGGGTCGGCAAATCCGTAAAGCGCCGGCCATCAACAAAGCGCGCAGGAATGCCGCGCTGCGACATCAGTGCGGTGATCTGCGCACCACCACCGTGGACCAGGACGAGCGGTCGCCCGTCGGCGGCGGCCAGTGCGTTAGGCAACAGCGCAAGCGCATTCCCACCAAGCTTGGCGACGAGTGCGCCGCTCACGTTGTGTACTCCGCGTTCAGTTCGACGTACAGCTTTGAGAGGTCGGAGGCCCAGATGCTTGCCGTGCCCTCCCCCACCCCAAGCTCAATCGCGATCTCCACGGTGTCGAGTGCGGCAGCCGCGTTGACGGCAGCTATATCTACGCTGTCGACCGCCATACCGTCGCGGCAAAGCGCGTGCCCACCGAGCGTGATGCCAATTCGCTCTGCCGCTATCGAACAGCCAGTCACGCCAAGGGCTGCGACGATACGGCCCCAATTTGGGTCGCCGCCATTGAGGGCGCACCGCACGAGTTGGGCCTCAGCAACGGCGTAGGCAATAGTGCGAGCCTCGCTGTCGTCTTTGGCGCCCGTCACGGTCCAATGCGCGATGCGATGTGCCCCTTCGCCATCGCGAACGATCTGCAACGCCAGGTCTTCACAGACAGCCTCAATCGCCGAGCCAACGAGGATCAGATCGCCGGCCGTGAGGACCCCAGCACACGCGCCACTCGCGAGCAACGCAACCGTATCCGACGTCGAGGTGCAGCCATCAACCGTGATGCAGTTAAAGGTGCGGTCGACTGCCGCGCGTAGCGCGTTCTCCGTCTGCAGAGAATCAAGCGGCGCATCGGTCGTGACGACAGCGATCATCGTGCCGAGATCCGGGCGGATCATGCCAGCGCCCTTCGCGATACCACCCACGCGAATCATTCCGATCGAAGTTGCGACTTCGCATTCGGCCTGTTTTGGCGCGGCGTCCGTAGTCGTGATCGCAACCGCGGCGTCCGCCCCGCCATCGTCACGTAGACTCGCTAAAGCTCGTTCGATGCCCCGCTCAACGAGGTCCATCGGCAGCGGGACGCCAATCACGCCCGTCGAGGCCACAAGCACCTGCTCGGTGTCGCATCCGAGCCCGGCAGCAACGAGCACGGTCATGCGCTCGGCATCGCGTCGTCCAGGCTCGCCTGTTGCCGCGTTGGCATTGCCACTCGAGATCACAATCGCACGGGTCGTTCCACGAGCGATGTGAGCGCGCGAGACAACAACGGGTGGTGCGGACGTCGCGCTGCGTGTGAACACGGCTGCAGCAGGAATGGTCTCGGTCGCGGCAATGATCGCGACGTCAGGTCGTCCGGATGCCTTAATCCCGGCCGCCACACCTGCGGCAACGAAACCCCGAGGAAACGTGATTCCTAAGGCCACAGGCCCCGCATCGTCAGCCCTGCAGACTCCTCCAAGCCGAGCATGATATTCGCGTTTTGAATTGCTTGACCGGCCGCACCCTTAACCAAGTTGTCCAGCGCCGACTCAACCAGCACGGAGCCCGTGCGCTCGTCCACCCACGCGTTTATCCAACAGACGTTCGTGCCCGCCAGTCGTTGTGGTGCCGGTAGACCACCAAGGTGCACGAACGGCTCGCTATCGTAACGAGCGCGATAGAGATCATCAATATCGGCCTGATCAAGCGGTTGGAGAAGGCGCACGTGGGCTGTCGCGAGCAAGCCGCGGCTCGTGGGCAGCAGGTGCGGTACAAACGTCGCCGCCAACGTTGATCCGGCGACAGCCGAGAGCTCCTGCTCGATCTCCGCAAGATGGCGGTGGCCCGTCACCGAATAGGGCGTAATGCCGTTGTAGAGCTCGGGTAAATGGGTTTTCTCCGAGGGCGTACGCCCTGCGCCCGTGACGCCAGATTTGCCGTCGAGATGCACAGGACCATCAATCAGCCCAGCCGCAGCCAATGGTGCAAGACCAAGAATCGCGGCGGTCGCATAGCAGCCGGGATTGGCAACAGCCCGCGCTACACGGATGCTTTCACGGTGCAATTCCGGCATGCCATACGTCCAACCGCCCACGCGAAAGTCCGACCCAAGATCGACAATCTGGCTGCCTAACTCGAGCAGCTCGGTGCCGACCGCGTGCGACTCTCCGTGCGGAAGCGCGAGGAAGACAACGTCACACGCGGCGGCTGCCTTCGCGTCAATCGCATCGAAACCCTCAGACCGCGCTTGGAGCACTGCGGGACGCAAAAACGGGTGGCCCGACAGTAGCCGCACCAGCTCTGCCCCGGCATACCCGGACGCGCCGATAACTCCGGCCGCGAGCGGACGAGTATCAGGTTCTGCCGGGGTGGATGCGCTTGGGTAGGACATGATCGGCCGTATTCTCGCAGGGGCCGATCGCTAGCGCCGCCGGGCACGACGCCCGCGGTTATTCATGTGCATGCGCTGGAGCACCTCGAACTCGTCGAGCGAACGTCCCGAACCCACAGCGACGCAGGTCAACGGCGACTCGGCTATCTGCACCGGCATCTGCGTCTCCGCGCGAATTCGTTCGTCAATGCGGGTCAGCAATGCACCACCACCGGCTAGCACGATGCCCTTATCCATGATGTCAGCGGCCAGCTCTGGCGGCGTCTGATCGAGCGTCGACTTGATCGCACCGATGATAGAGAGCAACGGTTCCTCAAGAGCACTTCGGACTTCGCTGGCCGTCAGAATCACCGTCTTCGGGAGTCCCGTCACAAGGTCGCGTCCGCGTACCTCACACTGCGTGTCCTCGTCGGAGCGCGGATACGCGCTACCGATCTCGATCTTGACCTGCTCAGCCGTCTGCGTACCGACGAGCAACTTGTGGCTGCGCTGGACGTGCTTCACGATTGCCTCGTCGAGCTCGTCGCCACCAACGCGGATCGATTGGGCCACGACGATGCCGCCGAGCGAGATGACAGCAACCTCAGTCGTACCGCCGCCGATGTCGACGATCATGTTGCCCGATGGTTCCGAGACAGGGAGCCCGGCGCCGATTGCGGCAGCCATCGGCTCTTCGATTAGGTAGGCAACGCGGGCGCCAGCAGAGAGCGCGGCCTCTTCAACTGCGCGCTTCTCGACACCCGTCACACCAGAAGGAACGCAGACAACAACGCGCGGATGGGCCCAGCGGTTTTGGTGGACCTTGTGGATGAAATGGCGGAGCATCTCTTCCGTCACCTCAAAGTCGGCGATCACGCCATCCTTGAGTGGGCGAATTGCGACAATCGATGCAGGAGTTCTTCCGAGCATGCGCTTGGCCTCAATGCCGACAGCGAGAACGGTACGCGTCATCTGATCAAGTGCCACCACGGATGGCTCGGACAGCACAATGCCACGCCCGCGCACGTAGACGAGCGTGTTCGCCGTCCCGAGATCGACCGCCATGTCCCGGCTGCCGAAGCCAAACATCCAGTTCCTGATACCGATGAGATCCCCCTTGCGACGCGTGTTGCCGCTTCTGGACACCGATTCTACGTTGTTTCGGGATTCCCTCCCACGACCGGAAGGCTGAGGCCTTCGGCTGCGAGTAAATCTTCGAGCAGAACAACGGGCAATCCAACGACGTTGCTGGTGTCGCCCTCAACTGCGGCGACCAGTTCGGCGCCCAACTCTTGAATGGCATAACCGCCTGCCCGCCCCTGCCACTCACCCCCTGCAACGTAGGCGGTGATCTCGTCGTCACTCAAACTGCGGAGTCGCACGATCGTCACCGCAGAGGCCACCTGCTGCTGTGCTCCGATCAGCGCGATCCCAGAGATCACGCGATGCTCGCGACCGGACAGCACCGACAGCATCGCGTGGGCCTCATCGGCGGTAGCCGGCTGCCCAAGCACGTCACCATCATCGATCACCACTTCGGTGTCCACGCCAAGCACGGGCCTGGCAGGCGTGATTGCTGCGACCGAGAGTGCCTTGCCAAGCGCTCGCTCCATCACGACCTGCTCCGGTGTCCCCCGTATGGGTACTTCGTCATAGGTTGGCGGAACGACCTCGAAGTCGACATTCAGTGAGGTCAGAATCGCACGTCGTTGCGGCGAGGTCGAGGCGAGAATCAGGCGCATTGCGCCGCAGTATCGTCGATCAGAGTTCGGATCAGAGTTCGAGGCCGTGCGAGGCAACGTGCTCCGCAAAGCCAACTGGGGTAAAGCCGAACTCGGTCTGCACACCGTCTAGCGTTGCCGCCACGTTGTCGTGCTCAAGCAATTCAACGGCCGCCGGAGTGACGGGCGGCTCCGGCAAGACCTGCAGCACCCTGGCCTGCAACTTGACGACGCCCATCGGCGCATGCACTTTCCGCACCTTCGCCTTGCCCAGGCTTCGGCCGATGATGTCGAGCATCGCGTCGTATTCGACAGCCTCTGGTCCGCCGAGCTCGATGGTGCGCCCGAGGCGTTGATCGCCCGTCAGGCACTCCTGTGCTGCTCGGCAGACATCGTCCACATGGATCAGCTGAATCCGCGTATGCCCATTGCCGGCCACGGGAACGACGGGCCCGCGAACGAGACCAGTCATCGCAGCAATAAATGGTGACCTTGGTCCAAACTGGACCGACGGCTGCAAGATCGTCCACAATACACCGGCGGCCTTAATGCCCTCTTCCCCACGCCGACGACCCGCAAGATACGGACCTGGCTTGAGCCCCGCAGTGTCGATGCCGCCAAAATGAATCATGCGCCCAACGCCCGCGGCGGTGGCGACCTGAGCCAGCGCGGTAATTCCCTCGTCATTGACGTGGTCGTACGGGCCCTTCTTGTCGCCCGTAATAGCGGCACACGAAATCACGGCCGAAGCTCCCTCACACGATCGAGCGAGCGATGCGCGATCGGTCAGGTCACCGACGACAACTTCTGCACCCGGGACGACAGTTGCCGATGCTCTCCGCACGAGCGCGCGCACCGGAACGCCCGCGCTGACGAGTCGTCGCGCCAATCGGCTGCCGATAAAACCGGTCGAACCAGTGATCAAAACGGGTGCATCAGACATCGCCGTAGATTACCGCGAAACATTCGGACGAGCATCCAGTGCAACCGACGCGGTTGACAGGCGGCGCATTCCGAGCAGTGCACGACTCTTGACCGTGCCGAGAGGCGTTTTCGTGCGCTCTGCGATCTCTGGATATGTCAGATCACCGTAGAAGGCCAACGCGAGCGTTTCGCGTTGAGCCTCGGGCAGCTCCCTGAGCGCATCTGTGAAGTCGAGGCGATCAACCAATTCGCTGTCATGCGAGTCTTCCACCACCTCGCGTCCTTCATGCTGCGCAAGCGGGGGGCGTACCGCCGCTCGGCGTGTCCAGTCGACCGTGCGGCGAGCGGTGATCGTGCGAATCCAAGCGCCAACGGGCGCGACCTTGGGGTCGTAGCGACCGGCGCTGCGCCACGCATCGAGAAAGATTTCCTGCGTCAGCTCGTCGGCTCGGTCCAAGTCACCCGTGCGGCGGCGAGCAAAGGCTCGCACCACGGGGAGGTACCGCTTGTACAATTCGGCGTAAGCGTCCATGTCTCCCGCGGCGGTGCGCGCCACGAGCGACTCATCAGTATCGGTGGAACGGATGACAGACATTAAGAGACCTTTCTGCACGTCGTTTCCGAATTTATACAACATTTAGTCCCGAATACAAGTGTTAATGTTCTGCACAACTAGAAGCCGACAGTGTGCTGACGCTACACCCGCCGTACGACCCGCGTAGAATCTGCGAGACACAGCGCCCTTGGGCGCGTCCGCGGGTATAGCTCAACGGTAGAGCACTGGCCTTCCAAGCCTGTGATACGAGTTCGATCCTCGTTACCCGCTTTCGACGATCTCCTCAGCCAACAGCTACGGGCTTGAGGCAGTAGTGTTTTCCCGAATGGACTGACGAATCCGCGCAGCCGTTATCGGCACTGGCTTTATCGGAGCCGTGCACATCGATGCCTTGAGGCGCCTCGGCGTCGAACTCGCCGGCGTGCTCGGGTCCTCACCCGAACGCGGCCGCCTGCGCGCCAGCGAGCTTGGCGTCCACCACTCCTACGGCTCGCTTGACGAGCTGCTCGCTGACGACAGTGTCGACGTTGTTCACATCACCAGCCCGAACAATCAGCATGCCGCTCAGGCGCACGCCGTGATCGCGGCCGGCAAGCCCGTCGTCTGCGAGAAACCTCTGGCCACGTCGTCAAACGACGCTCGCTCGCTCCTCGCCGCGGCCAATGCGGCCGGTGTCGTGCACTGCGTCAACTTCAATCAGCGCTTTTACCCTCAGGCCCAAGAGATGGCGGCGCGGGTTCGCGGCGGATCGGCGGGCGCTATCCGCCTAGTCTCGGGTTCGTACCTTCAAGATTGGCTGCTCGAAGACACGGATTGGAACTGGCGCCTCGACGACGCGATCGGCGGCCCACTACGCGCCGTTGGCGATATCGGCTCACACTGGCTCGACCTCGCGAGCTTTGTTTCGGGGCTGACCGTCGAGAGTGTGATGGCCGATCTCGTCACTGTCCACCCCACCCGCCTCGCGCCTGCGGGCCCGGTCGAAACCTACGCATCGGCAAATGGCGACACCACGTCACACCAGATTCGAACCGAAGATGTCGCCAACCTCCTCGTGCGCTTTGTAGGCGGCGGTCGCGGCGCCTTCACGTTGTCGCAGGTCAGCCCCGGTCGCAAAAATCGCCTCTGGCTTGAGGTTGACGGATCGAACGACGCGCTCGCTTGGTGCAACGAAACACCCGACGAGCTCTGGATCGGGCACCGCGGACGCCCATCCGAATTGAGCCAGCGAGACCCGAGCCTCCTCTCGCCACTCGCACAGCAGTCGACCTGGCACCCAGGTGGGCATGCTGAAGGCTTTCCCGATACCTTCCGCGCGCTCTATCGCGCGGTCTACGCCGACGTCCTCGCTGGTCAACCGTCCCCCCATCCCACGTACCCACATTCGCTGATGGACTCATCAGGTGTTGATCGGCGACGCCGTTCTCGCCAGCGCAGCCTCCAGTACCTGGGCACGCGTCAGCACATAAGGAGCATCGTATGCACCTCGGACTTTTCACCGCAGCCTTTCCCGATGCAACGCTGACTGAGGTGGCCGATTTCGCGACCGCTAACGGCTATCAGGCTCTGGAGTTGGCAGCCTGGCCGCCGGACAATGGTGCGGAGCGTCGCTATTCCGGCGTCTGCCACGTGCCAACCGAGACGCTGGACGCCAACGGGGCGGCGGCGATTCGCACGCTCCTTGACGAGCGTGGGTTGTCGATCTCGTCGCTCGGCTTTTACCCGAACGTTTTCGACCCGGATGCCGCCACCGCGCAGGCGGCTCGCGAACATCTTCCCCATGTTTTTCGCGCCGCCAGCCTGCTTGGTGTCGAAGTCGTCGGCACCTTCGTCGGACGCAATCCAGCCCAATCTATGCCGAACGCTTTTGAGGATGTCAAAGCCGTCTGGCCCGCCCTGATCGCCTCTGCCCGTGAGCACAACGTCGCGGTCGCCTTTGAGAACTGTCCGATGATCTTCTCGCAGGACGAATGGCCTGGCGGCAAGAACCTCGCGTATTCGCCCGCGATCTGGCGCGAACTGTTTCGCGTACTGCCCGGCGACGACGTTGGTCTCAACCTCGACCCTTCGCACCTCGTTTGGCAGATGATCGACATCGAGCGCGTCGTGCGCGAGTTCGCTCCCAAGATCCTTCATGTGCATGCCAAGGATCTCGAAATCGACCGCGACGGACTCTACGACGAGGGCGTCATGAGCCTTGGCATGGGCTGGCAGGTGCCACGCCTCCCGGGCCTAGGCGAGGTGCGCTGGGATCGCTTTATCGCTGCACTATTCCGCCACGGCTACGACGGCGTCGTCTCAGTCGAGCATGAAGATCGGTCCTTCGAGGGTTCCCGCGAACTCGTCGAGCGCGGCTTCTTAATCGCGCGCGAAGCGATCAAGCCCTACCTCCACTAGCACGGGGACACCACAAACCGGGGTTTGTCATGTCCCCCGACCGACTACCGCGTCACGATTGTCAGCTGCCAAGGTGCGCCGTCGCGCGTGGGCTCCTCAAGCTCGCAGGCAAATGCGCGACGAACGAGCGTGGCAAGAGCTGGCACCGATCGCGGCTGCTCTCCGGACGCGGCGACAAACCTTGCAACCTCGCCGCGCGTGTGCTTTGCATTGTGAGAGACGACCGTGCGTTTGCCGTTTCGCTTCTGGACGACGGCAACGTGCGCAGTCTGCGCGGCCTGCGCAGAGGCTGGACGCCAGGCAGCGACGTACGTTGCTGATCGGCAATCAAGAATCACACCGCGCCCTGCGGCCCGCGCCAGCTCGGGCTCCAACAACGGCCGCCAGGACTTGGCATCGATCACGCGCTTATACGTCGGGATCCGATCGGCCGGTCGAATGGCGCCAAACTGGGCTGAGATGATCACGAACTGGCGCTGAACGTTCGCGGACAGCGATGGCAGATCAAGCGCCGCGTACAGCACGCCTGTGTACAAGAGCCGCGCCGGCAGCGCAGGTGCTGCTGCCTGCTCCGCCGACAGCAATACTCGCCGCTGGTCGGTCAGTGAAGAAAACGACAACCGCGTCAACTCAATCGGCCGTCCGCGCTCCGGCGTCGCCTTGCCTTCACTGGGTGGCAGGAGAATCAGCATGCCAAGATAGTTGCAGGCACTCTCCCGAGGAACGAGTCCTAGCCGAACGTCGAGCGGAGGAAGGCGTAACCCTCCACGGCGAGCGACTCAGGCGAAGGCGCAAAATCCCGCCAGGCCGAAACCGCGCGCGCGATTGTCTCGATGCGAGGATTGAAGGTCTCGATCACGATCGGGCCGGTGTAATCGATGTCTCGCAGCGCCTGTGCAACCTCACCCCATGGGACGTGTCCCGATCCTGGCGTGCCCCGGTCATTCTCGCACGCATGGAAGTGGACAACGTGACGCCCAGCCATGCGGATCGCATCTCCGATCGACTTCTCTTCGATGTTCATATGGAACGTGTCCAGCAGCAATCCGAGTCCAGGACTATCGATGCGTTCGATTACCTCCAACGCATGATCAACGAGGTTGATAAAGCTCGTCTCGAAGCGGTTGAGCGGCTCCAGCCCAAGCACGACGCCTTGAGTCGCAGCGTGCTCGGCAATCGGCGAAAGTCGTTCGACGAGCGTTGCAATGTCGCGCTTACGTTCGTCCGCTGACTGCAACCAACAACGTCCGACCGCAGAATAAATCGGTCCACTCATCGTCGGCGATCCCAGCGCTGTGGCTGCGTCGATAGCACCGATCAAGAAGTTGTGGCCGTTCTGACTGATCGCAACATCGGCTGAAAGTAGGTCGCGATCGTCGGTAATCGCGCCGACCGTCGTCGCTCCCAGCCCGAGCTCCTCTAAAACCTCCCGAGCGTACTCGGGCGAGAATCCGTTGAGCGTTTCAAAGGGCAGCTCAGCACGGTCGTAGCCAACCTCCCTAATCTGCTACAAGACCTCAGGTAGACCGGCGTCGGTCAGCGGAGAAACCCAATTCCATGTTGTCAGTCCGAGATCAGCAGGCACGGTGAGGACGTCTCGTTCGAGTCATAAATGGTCATACCATTTGACTGCCCGCCTACTGGTTTCGTCACCCGATTTCCACCCGGTCCGGCTCGAGTCGTGCGATGCTGCAGTCGATGGCTGGCTACGTCGACGTCCACTCGCATCTTGTCTTTGGCGTCGATGATGGTGCGCGGTCGCTCGAAGAATCTCTCCGCCTTTTGACCGAGGCCCGCGATACCGGCACACGCCTCGTCTTCGCCACCCCCCACGTCGTCCCCCCGTATCACAATTGGAACGCGTCGCAAGCGCGGATCGCTCGTATTCGACGCAACTTTGCAGCGATCGTCGAACAGGCACCAGCCGATATCGAAGTCCGCCTCGGCTTCGAGGTCACGGCGCGACCACACCGGTTGCGCGCCGACGACGATATCCATCGCTTTCGCTTGACGGGCACGGAGTTCGTCTTGATGGACGGCCCTCAGGCCGTGCCGTGGGTTGGCGACTCGACGACGGAGCGCTATGCCCGGCGCATTCGTGCCGAAGGCCTGACGCCGATTCTTGCGCACCCCGAGCGACGCGCCTGCTGGCGTGGCGAGCACGACTATGGCTTTGCCGAGCGGATGAAGGCTGCAGGCGCGCTCCTACAAATCGACGCCTCGGGACTGACGGGCGCCGATGGTCCCGGCTGCGACGTCGAGGCCCGTCGCCTGCTGATGGAGGGTCTGGTCGACCTGATCGGTTCTGACGGTCATGGCGCGAAGTCGCCCGTTCGACTGGATGTGGCGCGAACGATGGCTGCCGAAGTCGTCGGCAAAGCCGTAGCCACGCGCATGGTCGATGGCTCCATCCTTGGCCTCTAAGTCGAGCAACCGCTGGGGTCCCCTTCGTTCTACGGCGCGGTGCAGCGCGTCCAATCGACGCACCGCACCTCGGGAGAGCTCGACGATGGCCCTGCCCCACGAACGTATCGATCGGCCGATCACCGAGCCGATACCTCTCGTCGAACGCCACCTCTAAGGCATCGATGTCGGCGTGCTGTGGTCGACCATGGGCATCAGCCTACTCGGAGTCGTTGCGGGCGCGGGGCTGATTGCCTATGGCGCCGGCCTCTCGCGTGCACTGATCGCGATCGTCGTCGGGGGAATCATCGGCGGCACCCTGCTGGCCGCCGCGGCGGCACTTGGTGCGAGCACGGGTCAGACCGGAATGGTCGTCCTGCGCCGCGCTCTCGGGACGCGCGGCTCGTACATTCCGACGGTGCTCAACATCGCTCAGGGGGTCGGCTGGAGCACGTTCGAGATTTTGGTCATCGCTGAGGCAGCGCGGCTCGTTGTCGGCGTTGATGCTCGTTGGCCCTTCGTCATCGCCGCTGGCGTGCTCGGGACACTGCTGGCCGTGTTGGGACCAGAACTCGTGGTGCGCAAGCTCCTCCGTCGATTGATGGCGCCGCTTGGCGTCACTTCGATTTTTTTATCTCCTGATTCGCCTCGCCCTCGATGACACATCGTCGGAACTGGCCAACGCCGCCGCGGGTGGCATCGGCCTGGTGGTCGCGATCGATCTGGTGGTCGCGAGTTTCTCCTCGTGGCTCCCACTCGTGCCCGACTACGCGCGTCTTTCAAAGACGGTGCGCGGAGCTGCAGTCGGAACGTCACTCGGATACTTCGGGGCGAGCACCGTCACGTTTGCCGTTGGCGCCTTAGCTGCAGTCCACGCTGGTGTGATCGACTCGGCCCAAGGCGGCGGGCGGTCATGCTGGCGTTGCCACTCGGCGTGCTGGTGGCATCGATCCTCGTGGTGGACGAATCGGAAAAGGCCTTTGCCAATATCTATTCCACGGCAGTCTCCGTCCGCAACCTCGCACCCCGCGCTCCACAGGCTCTAATCGCGATCGTAATTGGGATCATCGTCACGATCGGCGCACTGACAATCTCGCTCGACCGATTCTCCGACGTTCTCTACCTGCTCGGCGCTGTCTTCGTCCCCCTCTTTGGTGCCGGCTTCGCCAATCGCCTACGCCCCGTGGCGCCGATGGCGACGGTCACTGCGTGGCTCGTCGGTTTTCTCGTCTACGAGTGGCTCAGCCCCACCCATCTACTTGGCCTCGCAGACCACATTACGCCGCCATTCGATAGTGCACTCGGCGCCACGCTCCCCGCCTTCATGTTGGGCGGCCTGATTCGGCTGACCTGGCCGATTCGCAGCTAGCGCGTACCCCAGAGCCGGTCGCCCGCATCGCCAAGGCCGGGCACGATGAAGCCCTTCTCGTTGAGGCACTCGTCCAGGGCCGCAACATGAATGGCAACGTCGGTATGATCGGCGTGCATGCGCTCGACACCCTCGGGCGCGGCAATCAACGAAAGCAACTTGACAGTGTGTGCTCCACGGTCTTTACAGACCTGAGCCGCGTACGACGCCGAACCACCAGTCGCGAGCATTGGATCGATGATCAGCATCAGACGATCGCCGAGATCCTTCGGCAACTTCTCGTAGTACGAGACTGGCTGCAGGGTGTCCTCATCGCGATACATGCCGAGAAATCCCACGCGCGCGACGGGGATCATGGCGAGCACACCGTCGAGCATGCCGACGCCGGCGCGCAGGATCGGCACGACACCAACCTTCTTGCCGGTCACCTTGCGTCCGATCGTGTCTTTGATCGGCGTCGTCACCGTCACGTCCTCAAGATCAAGGTCACGCGTTGCTTCGTAGGCAAGCACCCCCGCAAGCTCGGACGAGAGCGCCCGAAAGTCGCGTGTCGAGGTGGACGCATCGCGAAGCAAGGCGACCTTGTGCTGGACTAACGGGTGGTCGCAAATCTGGAGGACCGGTTGCTGCATGACGCCATGCTACCCGCTTACGAGGGGGACTAGAAGCGCCGGTCTGGCCGCATCGGCGCAACCCACGCCGGAGCGACACCGTCGAGGATCATGTCGGCAAGCAACGCACCCGTCGAGGGCGCCAGCGTGACCCCGAGCATGCCGTGGCCCGTGGCCAGATAGAGGCCGTCATGCCCTGGGACGGGGCCGAGCAGTGGTAGCGAGTCTGGAGTCGCAGGTCGGAAGCCGGCCCAACCCTCCACGCTCGTCTCACTCGTCGATGGATGCCAGTCCACGAGGTACGAACAGGCGTCCTTGACGACAACATCGAGTCGGCGCTTGTCAATCGTCAGATCCTTGCCCGGCAGCTCGAAGACACCGGCAATGCGCACGCCCTCCTCAAAGCCCGAGACACCGATCTTCGATTCCGTCATATAAAGCGCCTGCGATGGCCGGACGCCCTCGCCTCGCAGCGTGATCGAGTAGCCCTTGGCCGGCACGATCGGCACCTCGATCCCGAGTGGCTTGAGGAGCGCTGGGCTCAACGCACCCGTCGCCACGATCACGCGGTCAGCGTTGATCGGTCCCGTGTTGGTGTCGATCTCCCAGCCGGACGCCGTTGGTCGCATGCCCTTAACCGTCGTCTGCTCCAGCACGGTGTGCCCCAGTTCGACGATGCGGTCTGCGAGTCCGCGCATCAGCGACTGCGGCTGTACGTAGCGATCGATCGTCGTGCGCACCACAAACTTGACCTGCTCGCCAATCGCGGGCTCGATCTTGCGCGCCTCGTCAGGCGTCAACGTCTCGATCTTTCCTTCGAACCCGACCTTCTTGAGATCCTCGAAGACGGGCGCGAACCAGGCGATCCCCTTCTCGGTCTTGCCGAGCGTGAGGATGCCCCCGGCGTGCATCTCGAACGGGATGCCGTCGGCCTGATAGGCGTCGAGCACCTCGAAGGTGCGGCGATTGAGATTATGGAGCGCCTCGACACCTCGTAGAAAACGTTCGCGCGTTGCGGCGCCTCGGAAAGCCCACAGCCACCGCAACCAGCGCGTATCAAGCTCGGGGCGAATCACCAGCGCGCCGTTTGGGTCGAACGCGCTCTTGAGCCCCATCGCGAGGGTACCGGGCGAGGCAAGGGGAAACGAGATCGTCGGTGAGACCCAACCGGTATTGCCCTTCGAAGCGCCCTCGCCGATTACATCTCGTTCAATCACGACGACTTCGACGCCGCGCTGAGCCAACGACCAGCCGCAGGCCAGTCCCACCACTCCGCCGCCGATGATCGCCACGCGCATGCGGTCACCATAGCGACAGGCGATGGCGTCAGGTCGCGACGAGTCCCGGTGCTAGGTCGTCGATCTCGGTGCGGGCGCTGATCAGGCAGGCTCGACAGGCCGAGGCAGTCTCGATGACGTTCGGTCGCCCAGGCCGCTCACCACGCACGTTCGCGTGCGCCAACTCGTAGGCGGCGGCTTCGTACTGATACAGCAGGCGCCGCGCGTCCCGCCCGGCACGGCGAGCATGCCGACGCATGCGTCCGCGCGTGCGCCCCCCGGCAATCAGCTGAGCGTAGGCGGCCTGGGTGAGCGTGTCGAGCGCGACCTCCTGCTCCAGCCCCTCGCGCAGGATGCGGCGCTCGCGCCGTGCGCCCGAGATCAGGAGCACGATCCCAATCACGGCGAGCGGCAGGTAGCCAGCGACGTACGCGATCGGCGCGGCCCCGAGACCGGCCGAGAGATTCCATAGGGCGTGCAGGATTATGGCGAGCAGGAGTCCCACGAGCACAATCGCAATCTTGCCGGCACGCCCACCGCGTCGCTTTATCGCGATGCCCAGAGCGATGCCGGTCATGGCAGTGAAAATCGGATGGCAGAGTGGCGTCACCAGTCCGCGCAGCACGAAGATCGTGGTCAGTTCGCCGAGGCCACCATCGTTCCATGCGGCCGCGTAGTAGAGGATATTCTCGATGGTGGCGAACCCGAGCGCCACCCATGCGGCGTAGACGATGCCGTCGTGTACGCCGTCGATGAAGCCGGGGCGCCGACGGATCACGAACAGCAGAGCCAGCGCCTTGGCTCCCTCCTCCACGATCGGTGCGGATGCCACCGCGGAAGCGTCTTCGCCAAACGCGAGCCCCACGGCGGTATTGATCACGAGCGCGATGAAGGTGGCCGCACCGGCACCCCACAGAAACGTGCGCACGAGCAGGCGCGTTGGTTCCGGCTCGAAGCGATCGAGGCGCAGCAGGATGGCAGCCACGAGCGGCACGGGCACGAAAGCCAGCAGCAGCCCCAACCCAACGGGCATGACCCCATCAAGCGCCGTGATTGCGAGCACCAGCACGAGCAGCAGCGCGGGCAGGAGCACACCTTCCGCGCGCAGCGCGCGCAGCGACCGGCGCTGACGGCGCATGACCAACGCAATCTTCTCCGGCACCTCCGGTGCCACGTCGATCGCAGCCTCGCGCATCAGCCGAAATCAACCACGAGTCGCCCCTTGACCTGGCCCTTGAGGATGGCCGTGGCTTGCGCCGGAACGTCCTCGAGCGAGCAGCCACTGGTGATCTCGTCGAGCAACGCGAGATCGAGCTCCTTCGCGACGCGATCCCAGGCCACCACGCGCTGGTCGTGCGGCATCGTCACAGAGTCAATGCCAAGCAAGTTAATGCCGCGCAAGAGGAACGGCATGATGTGACCTTCGAACGTTGCACCACCGGCGAGGCCACACGCCGCAACCGAGGCGCCACGCTCGAGCTGGCGCAGGACTTTCGAAATTGTCGAGCCTGCCACCGCGTCGATGCAGCCGGCCCAGCGCTCGGACTCGAGCGGAGAACTGGATTCCTCGGCAAGCTCTTCGCGCGTGACGATCTCGTGTGCACCAAGTTTTGTCAGGTAGTCGGCCAGTTCGGGGCGACCAGTGCTGGCCGCCACGGTGTAGCCATTGCGTGACAGCAGCGCGATCGCGACGGAGCCAACTCCGCCGGCGCCGCCCGTGATCAAGACGGGCTTGTCGCCACCTGGCTTGAGACCCTGCTGCTCGAGCGCCATCAGCGCGAACATCGATGTCAGGCCAGCGGTGCCGACGGCCATCGCCTGACGCGTTGTCATGCCCTCCGGTACCTGCACGAGCCAGTCGGCGCGCACGCGGGCACGCTCGGCAAATCCCCCCCAGTAGCGCTCGCCCATGTGCCAGCCGGTCACGACGACTCGGTCGCCGACGGCGTAGCGGCTATCGGTCGAGGCCTCAACAACGCCAGCCAAGTCGATACCCGGAATGTGCGGAAACGTGCGGGCGAGCCGTCCCTTGTTGCCGTCAACGACGAGGCCGTCTTTGTAGTTGAGCGTCGAGTGCTCGATCCGTACCTCGACCTCGCCTTCGGGAAGGTCGACGACGGACACGTCTTCGATCGCGGCGGCAACCTTGCCGTCCTCGATCTCGCGCATCATCAGTGCTTTAAAGGTGTCAGCCATGTCCAGTCAGCTCCCAATCGGTCTCGCGTGGAAGCCTACGTGCTGCGCCTCCACGATGATGCATCCGTTGCTGCCCCACGAAACGCAGAAGGGGCGCCCGGAGGCTCCCCTTCGACAAACCATCGCGTGTCGTGCGACCTATGAGCAGCCACTCGTCTCGCCGCAACTGATGCACTTGAGGCAGGTGCCGTTGCGGACCAGAGTCATCTGACCACAGTTGACGCAGGCGTCGCCTTCGTAGCCCTTCAGCCGCGCCTCGTCCCGCTCGGTCAAGAGTGGCGCTGGGCGTTGCGCCATGCGTGTTCTCGCGGCGGGCGACAGGGAGCCCGTCGTGACCGGTGCCACTGGTGCTGCGCCAATCGCCACGACCGGTGTCGTGCTGAGACGCTCGGACTTAGGCGTACCGATCGAGTCGGTGCGCAGGTCTTGGTCGTCCACGTGCGACAGGTCGTTGCGGTCGAGATAGGAGATCGCGACCTCACGGAAGATGTAGTCGATGACGCTTGTCGACATCTTGATCCGCTCGTTGCCGACAACCATGCCGTTCGGCTCGAAGCGGGTAAAGACGAAGGCGTCTACGAACTCTTCCAACGGCACACCATGCTGGAGTCCCAGCGAGATGGCAATCGCGAAGCTGTTCATCAGGGAGCGGTAGGCCGCACCCTCCTTGTGCATGTCGATGAAG
>SXGR01492566.1_pt1 | contig 59338 bp, 57 predicted proteins | sample 3174711 | NCBI WGS metagenome assembly SXGR01 (sample SAMN11356860, study PRJNA531348) | freshwater metagenome | isolation source: freshwater sample F1-60 | place: China: Fuxian Lake, Yuxi | collected 2017-12-25 | reverse complement strand
TCTGAAGGGTTATATTTAATTGTAGCTAATAGATCTGTTGTTCTTTTTTTACCCGAAACCATCATTTGCCCCATTCCTTTAAACTGATAGGTAGTGGCATCCACTGGCGTTACCGTAGCCGAAGTGAGTACAAAACTTATTGTTGGAAAACTGGTAACTTTTAATGATTTATATGCTATTTTATCCATCAATACCCCTTTGGTACTTTTCAATGTTTCAGCACCAGCTGAAAACGATAAAGAAGCTACTCCAACTAATTTTTCATTTGTTAGGGTCATAATGGCTTCCGCTTTACCTTGCTCTGAATTCATGGTCCAATCATGCATGGTTGAGGTGCCGTCAATCTTTATTGAACCGTTGGATGAAGCAACTTTTAATTGACTATGGCTAATAAATGGGATTAGTGTGAGTATAGACAGCAATACAAGAAAAAGTGATTTATGTAATTTCATAGCTAATATTTTGATTAAATAATGACCATGACTGGCCTTAATTTGAACACAAAACTATTTGCTAAAATGAAAGTAAAATATGAGTTACATCAACCATTTAGATGACATAAGTCATTCCTACAATAAATTTTGTTCGTCTATAAATTATAACAATTGGGGATTCGACAACTTACTATTTGCCGATACAGAATTTGGAAAAAATAAAATCCAATTGATCTTCGCTAGTGATTTCACCTGTAATAGTGCCTAGATAATGTAGTGCTTGTCGAATATCTAATGCGAGTAAATCGCCAGTAACATTTTGTAATAAACCCGTTTCAATATCATTCAATGCAAGCAATAATTTTTTTAATGAACTAACGTGTCGCGCATTAGTAACAATGGTGCCTTCTTTTTTTAATTGATCTCCTACCACTTTTTGCGTGATGGCATGTTTTAATGCTACTATATTGTTTTTATCTTTTGCAGAAATAAAAACAATACTTTCAAAATTATTAAATTTGGTAAGCACATCCCCTGTAGTCAAATCCATCTTATTCCCCACCAAAATAATTTTATCTAAGCCAATCTCCTTTTTCCATTTATGAATTTGTTCGGAACTGGTTGTATTCACATCAAACAATGCAATCACAATATCTGCTTGAATAATTTTTTCCTTACTCTTATCTATACCCATCTGTTCAATCACATCCCCAGTTTGCTGCCTGATACCAGCAGTATCAATTAACTTATATAATACACCATCAATATTTAATAGCTCTTCCACGGTATCTCTTGTAGTTCCTGGAATTTCACTTACTAAGGCTCTTTGCTCATTCAATAAGGTGTTTAACAAAGTAGACTTTCCTGCATTGGGTTTTCCCACAATGGCTACTTGCACCCCGTTCTTTATTACGTTACCTAATTTAAAAGATTCCAATAGAATACTTGTTTTCAATTGCAATTGTTGCACTAAAACTTCCAACTCTTTTTTATTTGCAAATGCAACATCTTCCTGTGAAAAATCAAGTTCTAATTCAATCAAAGCAGAAAATTTAATTAGTTTTTCACGCATTAGCTTTAGATCATCTGAGAATCCGCCTTTCAAATTATATAAAGCTGCTTGGCGGGATGCTTCTGTATTACTTGCAATTAAATCAGCCACCGCTTCTGCTTGTGTTAAATCCAATTTTGCATTTAAAAAAGCACGCTGTGTAAATTCCCCAGGTTTTGCAAGTCGTGCTCCCTCCTGTATCATTAATTGCAATAAACTATCCTGAATGAAAGGAGAACCATGACAGGAAATTTCAACCACCTCTTCGCCAGTATACGATTTTGGTGCGAGATATAATGTGACCACTACTTCATCAATCACGATATTATCAAATTGAATTTTACCAAAATGAACGGTATGTGTTTTTTGTAATAGTAAATTTTTCTTTGGAAAAACACCATTAACAATGTCAATTGCGCGCGCGCCACTTAATCTAATTACTGCAATAGCGCCAATGCCGGGCGCAGTAGCCAAGGCTACAATCGTATCATTCCAATTACTTATATTTTCGCGCATATGCAAAGGTAACTTTTTGGCGTTTATTTCGCCTTCAAATAATGGCAGTTTAGCTTAATTACAAGGCAAAAAAAATCCTTCTCGATTATCACGAGAAGGATTTTATATTTTTTTTCGTTTGAATTAGTCTTCTGAAACCATGAAAACAATGGCTTGACGATGGCGGTAAATTACATTACGACCATTTTGAACAGCTGGCTTCCATTTTGGACCTCTTTGGATAACACGAACGGCTTCATCTTTTGTACCATATCCTGGATCATTCTCTGCTTTTACTTCAGAAATTGAACCGTCTTTTGATACGATAAAAGATACCACCACACTATATTTTCCAGTAGGGGCGCCATTTTCAACTGGCAAATCCCTGTTTAAGGTTCTTTCCAAATAACGAATCCAACCTTGTTGTCCACCTGGGAATTCAGCAGGTATTTGTACTACGGTGAAAATTTTATTTTCATCGTCTTCCTTTGGTGCTTCCACGATAGCAGTGCTTTCAACTGGAGCAACCACACCTTCATCCTTCGTTCCCTCTTGGTTAAATGTACCAATTTTAGTATCCTCAAGTTTCTCTACTTCCTTAATTTCATCTTCTTCCTTCACTTCCTCGTCTTTTACAATCTTAGGGGGCGTGAATTTAGTGACTTCCACTTTAGGAGGTTCTTGCTTAGGCGGAGGCGGCGGTGGCGGTTCAGGTTTTTTCTCATCCTGAACATTTTCTAATGAAAGATCCACTGCAACAACTTCTGCTTGTTTTTTCTTGACAGAGTTAGAAAGTATCGCACCTACAGAAAGTAGCAAAGTAAGCGCCAACATACCAATCATTCCAGACTTGATACGTTGATTGTACGTTTTGCGAAGTTCGTAAGCACCATAATCCTTATTTCTGCCTTCAAAAACCAGGTCTAGAAAATCGGCGGTTAATATTTTATTTATATCCATTTTTAATGCTTTTAATTGCTTGTAGGAGATTGTGAACTCTTATCAGAAATAGAAACTAGTTGCGCCTCACCTTCTGAAATATCTACTAATGCATATTTTTTAACTACATTAATAGCCATCTCATCCAAAATATCCACTACATTTTGATAATTGCAGTCGGCACTAGGTTTGATAACTACTACGAAATCTTTTTCTGGATTTTCAGCGTCTCTAGAACGGCTTCTTACATCCGCCTTCTTTTTTAATATAATTTCACGAATTGAATTTTCTCCATTATATGAAGCAGACAAAAAATTTGAACCATCTGCTTTTAATTGCCCTTCATAATAATAAATATGATTATCCGCGCCCATCATAATAGTAAGTACGCCTGATTCCTTCGCTTTGTTTTGGTCCTCTGGGATTACTTTATCATCAGGCAAAAACAGTTTAAATGCTGTTGGCTGACTCATTGTAGTAGTGAATATAAAAAAAGTAATCAACAAAAATCCTAAATCCACCATCGGTGTTAAATCCACACGCGTTGATAGTTTTTTTCCTTTTTTGACTCCTGGTCCTTTTTTATGGCCACCGCCCGAGGTATCTAATTCTGCCATATCAGTAACTTTTTATTAGTTATAAAATTTAATTATCCTGTTCCTCACCGCTGATTGACTTTTTGTAAAGTTCAGATCCAACAGGGGCATTTTCAGGATTGGTTACCATTTGGAATTTCAATAAATCGTTTTTCTTAAATGCAACAATTACATTTTTGAATGAAGGATATTTAGACACATTGTCCCCTTTTAATAAAAGGTCCATTTTAGTGCCCGCATAGGCTTCCTTCACTACTTGCATCCAAATGATTAACTCATTATTGGTACTGTCCTTACATGGTATACCAGGTAATTGGTCTCCTTTTCTGTTTTCTTCGGGAATGGCTAAAAAAGAATTTAAGCCGCTAAATGGAGCTCCGATGAAGCCTGCTTTTTTAAATGCAGGAACATTGATTCCTAAATTGCGTGTTGTATTTAATGTATTTGCTACCACTTCTCTTTTTTGCTCATCATCTATCGTCAGAAATACTTTACCATCTTTATCAATCGTAATCAAAACAAAGTCCTTGCTTGGTGCAATTTTTGAAGCAACAGAACTTGGTGTGGTCACTGCAATTGCTTCGGCTGGCTTAAACTTTGTCGTTAAGATGAAGAAAGACAATAAAAGGAAAGCCACATCGCACATGGCTGTCATGTCGATATTGGTACTCTTACGAGGTAATTTGGCTCTACCCATTGTATAGTCTTTTAAAAATTATTAGGTGCTAACACCTAAATTAAATTACGTTGTTTTCTACTATTTGTAGTTTGCTGCGAAGCTTTGTGTTAATGTGAAACCAGACTCATCGATACCATAAGTGATACCGTCAATTCTTGTAGTGAACACATTATACATGATGATTGCAACAGCAGATGTACCAATACCTAATGCAGTATTATACAATGCCTCAGAAATACCTTGCGATAATTCACGTGCTGCTTCACCACCACCTTCTTCACCTAATTTAGAGAAAGAACGAATCATACCTAATACCGTTCCGAACAAACCTAATAAGGTTGCAACTGAAGCAATAGTAGATAAGAAAACTAAATTCTTCTCCAACATTGGTAATTCCAATGCAGTAGCTTCTTCAATTTCTTTTTGAATATTTAATACTTTTTGGTCTGTATCTAATTCAGTATTTGAAATCATTTCTTTATACTTTTTCAAACCTGATTTCATTACATTACCTACAGATCCTTGTTGCTTATCACACTCAGCTAAAGCTTTATCCACTTCTTTATTCGCTAAATGAAATTGTACTTTACGAACAAATTGTGCAATGTTTCCTTTTCCAGCTGCTTTTTTGATTGTCATTAATCTTTCAATAACAAAAGTTAAAACGATTAATAAACTACCAATTAAAATTGGAACCACAATACCACCCTCATACATTTTAGTAAATGTTCCTTTTGGTCCTTTGTGCGAAGGCCAAAATCCACCACTTGGATCTGGAGTTGTGAAATTACTAGCGTTACCTAGCACAAAACGCCAAATAACATAACCTGCTACGATACACGCGATAGGTGCTAATGTAGCAATCAAGTTTCCGCCTTCTTGAGGCTGTGCAGCGCTCTTAGCAGTTGCAGTTGATTTTGAAAGATCAGCCATGATTCAATTGATTTTAGTTTAAAATTATTTTTTTAATTACCCTTGATAACTTCGAACCCCATTTTCTCTCAAAAATGTAAATTAATAGTTATTAAGGGCTTACAAAATAGGTAATTTATTGGTCCAAACAAATTTCCAAGTATTTTTTTATTATAAAGTTTTACAAAAAAGCTTCGGTGTCATGAATCTTGTATATTTACTCCTCTATTTTATAAAATAATAATGTTTAATATGAAAAAAATCATGCTCGTTTGTAGCCTTTTTGTACTCATGCAAAACCAGGTTCAAAGTCAACGTCCTAGCGGTCCTAGACCCGATCAAATGCCTGGACAACGCCCTGATACCAGTGGCGTAAAAAAGGATATCCCACCTGTAAAAGCAGGCCCCAAAGCCTATGGGGAAGTGATCACCAAAAAAGCGATAAGCCAGAAAGGTGTTTTTACTGTACATTTTTTAGATGATAAATTTTATTTTGATATTTCAGACCAATTAATTGGAAGGGAACTTTTAGCAGTTACTCGTTTTGTTAAGGTTCCAGGGGGTGCGCGTAAATATGGTGGTGAAGAAGTAAATGAACAAACCATTACATTTGAAAAAGGCCCAAATCACCGCATATTTATGCGCGTGGTAACTCTTATTAGTAGAGCAGACTCTACACAAACCATCGCAAAAGCTGTGAAAAATTCCTATTTAGACCCAATTGTGGCTTCTTTTGACATTAAAGCCATTGGTAAGGACTCAAATAGCTCCATTATTGATGTAACTGACTTTTTTAAAGGCGACAACCAAGCTGTCAGTTTGAGTACCAATGAGAAACGTTCTTTTAATCTAAGTGCTCTAGCACCAGACCGCTCATTTATACAAAGCATCAAGTCCTACCCTAAAAATATTGAAATTAGGACTGTTAAAACCTACTCCGCATCTGCTGGTGGGGGTTTAGGTAGTCCATTGGGTGGTGGTAGCGCTATTCCAGCTGTAAGTAATGCTGGGGCAGTTACTTTTGAATTAAATACATCGGTATTATTATTACCTGAGGTACCCATGAATCGCCGTTTATTTGATCCAAGGGTGGGTTATTTCGCAGATAATTTTGTAGAATATTCAGATGACCAACACAAGGTAGAAAGCCAAACCTTCGCTGTGCGTTACAGATTAGAACCAAAGCCTGCAGATATGGAGAATTATAAGAAAGGCATGTTGGTGGAGCCGGCAAAACCAATTGTTTACTATATCGATCCAGCGACTCCAAAAAAATGGGTGCCGTATTTAATCGCAGGGGTGAATGACTGGAATGTAGCATTTGAAAAAGCAGGATGGAAAAATGCCATCAGTGGAAAAGAATGGCCGAATGATAGTACCATGAGTTTAGAAGATGCGCGTTACTCTGTTATTCGTTATTTCGCATCTGACATTGAAAATGCATATGGCCCGCAAGTGCATGATCCAAGAAGTGGTGAAATTTTAGAAAGCCATATTGGCTGGTACCACAATGTGATGAATTTAGTGCATGATTGGTTTATGATACAAACTGCTGCAGTAGACAGCAATGCGCGTAAAATGAAATTTGATGATGCGTTAATGGGACAATTGATTCGCTTTGTATCCTCTCACGAAGTTGGGCACACTTTAGGTTTGAGACATAATATGGGAAGCAGTAGTAAAACACCTGTTGAAAAATTAAGAGACAAAAAATGGGTGGAAGCAAACGGACATACCGCATCTATTATGGATTATGCACGTTTTAACTATGTTGCACAACCGGAAGATAATATTAATGAATCTGGTTTATTCCCACGTATTGGAGATTATGATAAGTGGGCTATTCAATGGGGTTATACTTACACAGGACAATCAGATGTCAATGAAGATAAAAAAGAAAATAACAAATGGATTATTGCTAATTTAAAAAATAATCCAAGAGTTTGGTTTGGTGGCGAAGGATATGGTTCTGATCCACGTGCACAAACGGAAGACTTAGGGGATAATTCAGTTTTAGCAAGTGAATATGGTATTAAAAACTTAAAACGCATCCTAGTTAAATTACCAGAATGGACAAAAGAAGAAGCAGATAAATATGAAAACTTAAATGATATTTATATGCAATTGGCTGGCCAATTCAACAGATACATGAACCATGTTGCTAAAAATATTGGTGGTGTTTATGAGAACATTAAGAGTGTCGAAGAACCAGGTGATGTTTATACACCTACCCCAGTAGCGATACAAAAAAGTGCGATGGCATTTTTACAAAATCAATTATTCAGTACGCCGAAATGGTTATTGGATAATACAATTTTGAATAAAATTTCTAACCCTGTTGCTAATGAGCGTGTACAAGGAATTCAAACAAGTGTGTTAAGAAGCTTGCTTGATAAAGGCCGCTTATTAAGATTAACAACGAGTAGTACTCGTTTCAGTAATGCAAGCTATGCATTAACCGAAATGATGGATGATGTAAGAAAAGGATTGTTTAGCGAATTGGCTACTCAAAAAGCAACGGATGTATTCCGTCGTAACTTACAAAAGACTTATGTGAGTCAATTAAATGACTTAATCAATCCAAGTGCTAGCCCTGCCGCAGCAGCTGGAGGATTTAGAATAGGCGCACCAGTGGATGTTGAAAATTCAGATGTATATTCTGAAGCTAAATCACAATTAAAAAAATTAGCCGCTTCCTTAAGAGCAGCTAGTTCAAGTGATGCAGCTACTTCAAACCACTATGCTGATTTACAAGACAGAATTAAAAAAGCATTAGATCCTAAATAAAGGAACTGCTTTTCAAATAACTCAAAAGCCCCGCCCGATTGATCGGTGCGGGGCTTTTTTATGCAAGGGCTAATTTGCGAATTGTAATTTGCTAATTATACAAAGCGAAAAAAATAGCTTGGCTAAGAAATGCGTTTGTAGCATTTCAGGACAAGTCTATTTTGTAGCAATAAATAAATGGAAAGCTAATTAAACAATGCTACTCATATCGAAGTGCATCAATCGGATTTAGTGCTGCTGCTTTCATCGCTGGATAAATGCCGGCAACCAGTCCAACCAAGGAACAAATAGCAATTCCAATACCCACCCATAACCAAGGAACAATGAAACCGGTTTTCAAAACAATACTAAATATATTTCCTACCAGTACCCCTAAAATAATGCCAAAGATGGCGCCTAAAATACTAATCAAAATACTTTCAAATAAAAATTGACGACGTACATCCTTCCTTTTTCCGCCAATGGCTTTAATTAACCCTACTTCTCTGGTACGCTCATTTACGGCCACTAACATAATATTCATTAATCCAATGGCTGCACCAATCAAAGTTATTAACCCAATCGCACCTGCCGCACCACTAATTCCAACCAACAAGCCAATAAAAATATCAGCGAACTTATCACTCTTATCAATTATAAAATTATCTGACTCACTTGGTATTAGTCTACGCGCCTTTCTCATTTGCTCCATGGATTCTCCAATGGCAGGTTCTAACTCAGTTACATTATTGACCATCACTCCTATTTGATAGGAGGAACTGATATTTTGATATTGTCTAATATTTTTAAGTGAGGTTACAATAACATCATCCTGACGCATCATTGCACTCGAGCCCTTTGATTTTAATAAACCAATAACACGATACGGTTTGCCTCCCACTAAAATTACTTTGTCAACACTTTTTTCGGGATTATTTGGAAATAATTTAGTGGCTACATTACTGCCAATCAAACAAACGTTACGACCACTTTGCAAATCCACATTGTTTAAGTTGCGTCCGAGGTTTAATTGATACCCATTCACCCCCAAATAATTTTCATCGCCTCCCCACATCGAGACCTGCGGATTGGTTTTATAATTTTTATAATGAAGTTCATTGTTGCCATTTCCTCGACGATATACACTTACTTGCGCCCTGTTAAAACTATAATTATCCTTGAAATAAACAGATTCCTCTAATCGGATAGGCTTGTCTAAATTTGATTTTTTTTCCTTTTGTCCTTTCTTCTCTTTTGAAAATTCTTGCTGATTTCTTCCGCCGCCACCCATGATTCTTGCATTCATTTCCTTGTACCGAATACTGAATGCATTTGCGCCCATAAAAGAAAAGTTTTCCTTTAGACTTTGATTCATGGCTGATATTGCAGTAATAATACCAATCAACGCCATAATACCAAAAGCAATAATGGCCACCGTAATGCCCGTGCGTAGTTTATTACTTTTTACCGTGCGCCAAGCTAAAATAAAGGAATCCTGAAGCGTCATGCTAATTTTAATTATTGAACAATAAAGGTAGGACAGAATTTGGCAATGATCCCCCTACTATTTGAAGAGCGGTTAAAAGTAGAGATAATTGAACAGTAAATTAGGAAAAACGCCTAGCACCAGAATCAAAATGGCAATGACTGCCAACTTGTAAGTATAGGTTTTGTCTAATTCGCCGATCGCAGGGGTTCCTGGCACAAAATACATGGCTTGAATCAATTTGAAATAATAATACACACTGATACTAGCAAAAATCATCGCCACCACAACCAACCATATTCCTGCACCCGCTATTAAAACTGCATTGATCATATAATATTTCGCAAAAAATCCGCCCGTGATTGGGATACCTGCTAAAGAACATAAAAACACAGTCGTTAAAAACGCTATTAATGGATGGGTCTTAGCCAAACCGTGAAAAGCTTCAAAACTATTTTCTTTCATTTTAACCAACACAGCAAAAATACCGATGCTCGCTAATGAATAAACAACCATATATAATAGGATGCCTTCATTGGCAAAACTAGATGTGCCATACAATGCAAATAACATGAAACCTGCTTGTGCAATACTAGAATACGTCAACATTCTTTTTACACTTCTTTGAAAAACAGCAGTCACATTTCCCACCATCAAAGTACTTACAATAACTAATGGTAATATAATGCCCCAGGTTTTTTCAAACGGTTTATATTGAACTAAGTAAATATTGATGAAAGCGATAAAACCAGCCGACTTAGCAATGGTTGCCATGAAGGAAGTAAATACGGTTGGCGCACCATCATATACATCTGGCGTCCAAAAATGGAATGGCGCTGCAGAAACCTTAAAATTCATTGCAGCAAAAATCAAAATGAGTCCCGCCGAATACATAAACTGCTCATTAAGTATACTAGGATCTGGAGGGATTAAATTAAAACTACCAGTGGCGCCATAGATAAAAGTGATGCCTAGTAATAAGATGCCAGTTGAAAAAGAGCCCATTAAAAAGTATTTAATCGCTGCCTCATTGCTGAACAAACTTTTTTTATCTGAACCAGTTAAAATATACAATGGGATGGATAAAATTTCAATCCCAATGAACAACATGAGTAAATTATTAAAAGAAGTTAAAATACTTGCGCCACAAAGAATAAAAAAGAATAAGGCATAAAAATCAGCCGCATGATTTCCAATTTTTGAAATCTCTTCCCCATTGATCCAAATATAAATAAAGGTGAGGCAATAAAATAAGGTATTGGTATATAACCCAAATCTTGTAAACGACAACATATTATTGGTTTCCACTTCCGCTACAAACCAACCATTCATTTGCGCCAGATTAGCTAAAATCAAAAAAATCAAACCAAACAAAGCAATATTTTTTTGCTTATTTTCTCCCTTAATACTCCAGGAAGCAAACATCATTACAACGCCTAAAAAAGCAGAAACTATAATTGCATTCATTATTAATATGTTTAATTTATTTAACGAATATTTGTTGTAAACTATCAGCTGTTAAATCGAATAAAGGCTGTGGAAATACCCCTGTAACAAAAACAATAATCAATAAAAAGATTAACACGATTTGTGCAGGTTTATTGATCGTTTGCATTTGATTGATCTGTGTACTCACTTCACCGTAGGCCACCTTTTGGACCATATTTAAGGTATAGATGGCTGCCAATATAATACTTACACCAGCGGCAGCCCCTACCCAAACATTATACTGGAACAAACTATTAAACATTAAAAATTCACCCACAAAAGCATTGGTTAATGGTAGTGCGATATTGGCTAAAGCAAAACCAACCAATAAAATTGCCAATGTGGGTTGTTTTTTTGCTAGCCCCCCCATTTGTTGCATAGATCTAGTACCTGTTTGTTGTTCAATAATATCTGCGACAATCCATAATCCCAGAACATTAATGCCATGTGAAAATAATTGAATCATTGCCCCTTGTATACCAATTTGAAGATGCGAAAATATAGCCGCATTCATTAAACCAATATGTGCAATAGAGGAATAAGCTATCAAACGTTTAATGTCATCTTGACGAATCGCAATAAAAGAAGCATATAAAATACCGATCACCGATAAAATAACCACGACATGAATATGCGCCACAAATGCTGTTGGAAACAAAGGCAACAACCATCTAAGAATTCCATACAAACCCATTTTAACCATCACCGCGCTCATGACCATAGTTACTGCAGTTGGTGATTGCTCGTAGGCATCAGGCTGCCAAGTATGTAAAGGAAAGATGGGCATTTTGATAGCAAATGCAATAAAAAATAAGGCAAAAGCTGTGACTTGTTGTCCCCCAATTAAATTAGCCTTTGCAAAGGATGTTATCAAAAAGCTTTGATCACTGGTATGCATATAAACATATATAATCCCGATAAGCATCATCAAGGAACCCAAAAATGTATAAATGAAAAATTTAAAGGTAACAGCGATTCTTCTTTCACCACCCCAGATAGAACTTAAAAAATAAACCGGGATCAACGCTAATTCCCAAAAAAAGTAAAATAATAAGGCATCCCCTGATAAAAACACACCCATCAACCCGCATTGTGTAAAAAGCAATAAGGAAAGAAAAATATTTTTTTGCTTGGGCTGATTTTGTGAAGTCGCAATAATAATTGCCGGAAAACTAATTGCAGTTAATAATACTAAAATTGTTGCTAAGCCATCTGCATGTAATAAAAACTGCGCATGTAACACTGGAATCCATGGTGCATTAAAATCAACGGCCCCGTTACCTGCTACTACTATTGCGGCTACCAAAGTTCCCAATGTAGAAACAATCGCTATCGTATTTGCCGATTTATCATTTTTAATAAAAAGTAATAATAAGGCGGTAACAAAAGGAATTAATATAAATGATAGTAACATATAGCTTATTAAAATAATTATTTAATCGAATTGTGAAATAAACGCAATAGTAAAGTGTCATTAAACCAAAGTAAAAACAATAATACAATTGCTAAAACCATAAATAAAATATAATACCCTACTTGTCCATTTTGTATCAATCTTAATTGTCTTGCACTATACTGTACTAATTTTCCCGTACCATTGACTGCACCATCAATCACTTGTTTTTCAATACTATTTTTCAAAAATCCAGCTATACGATTTAAGGGATTTACAATTGCTGTATTGTATAATTCATCAATATGCCATTTATTATAGAAAAATTTTCCAATGAAACTAGTAGGCACTTCGTCTGTTTTCTTTTTGTATATAATCACAGCCAACAATAATGCAATCACAGCAATCGTCACTGATACAGCCATTAATAGCCACTCCGTTGCATGTGATAAAGCAATTTCAGTAGGTTCCCCAACAATGGTGCTTAGCTGATGTGATAACCAATGATGTCCGCCCATTAATTCAGGAATACCAATTGCACCCGCAATTGCACTAGCCACTGCTAATAAGATTAATGGCACAGTCATCACCATCGGTGATTCATGTAAATGCCCTTCTTGATTGGGCGTGCCTCTATATTTACCTAAAAAAGTAGTGGCATATAATCGGAACATATAAAAAGCAGTCATCGCAGCACCAATCACACCTAACACCCAATACACCGGACTTTTTGCAAAGGCAGCGGCAAGTATTTCATCTTTTGAAAAGAAGCCACTAAATGGAGGCACCCCAGCAATGGCGATACAACCTATTAAGAAAGTAATATGTGTAATAGGCAATTTTGATTTTAATCCCCCCATTTTACGAATGTCTTGCTCGTGATGCATTGCATGTATCACCGAACCTGCACCTAAGAATAATAATGCTTTGAAGAATGCATGTGTTATTACATGAAACACTGCACCTGAATAAGCACCCACGCCTAATCCTAAAAACATATAGCCCAATTGACTTACTGTTGAGTAAGCCAATACTTTTTTGATATCATTTTGTTTGATCGCAATAGTCGCTGCTAACAACGCAGTACTAATACCTATGACTGCAATGACAGTTTGTGTTATTTCACTATGACTAAATAAAATATTACTACGGGTAATCATATAGATACCTGCAGTAACCATAGTAGCAGCATGTATCAAAGCTGAAACAGGTGTAGGACCCGCCATAGCATCAGGTAGCCATGTAAACAAAGGAATTTGTGCACTCTTTCCCATAGCGCCCACAAATAATAATAAAGTAATACCAGTGATATCTGCACTGGACAATTTTGCAAAACTTTTGGCAGTGAGTACTTCACTATAGCTTACAGAACCCAACTTGAAAATGATCCAAAATATGGCTAATAAAAAACCCAAATCACCAATGCGATTCATAATAAAAGCCTTCTTAGCAGCATAATTAAAATCTCCATTCGTAAACCAATAGCCAATTAATAAATAGGAACATAAACCAACGCCTTCCCATCCTATAAACATAATAATATAATTATCTCCTAATACTAAAAGCAACATGGAGAAAATAAACAAATTCAGATAAGCAAAATACCTTGCATAGTGCGCTGAGGATTCCTCCTTCATATACGCAGTAGAATATAAATGTATCAAGGAGCCCACACCGGTGATGACCAATAGGAAAAGACTAGATAAGGCGTCTACTTTAAAATCAAAGGGTATTTTAAGGGTTGCCGTATTGATGAAATTAAAATAATGAACACTTGTAGCACCGTGTTCTTGTATATGTAAAAAAGCAAAGATGCTTGCGATGAATGAGGCAAGGATATATCCTGTTGCCTTATATGCAATTACCTTTTTACTCCAATAGTTGCGTCCCAATCCATTGAATAAAAATCCAGCAAGTGGCCATAATATGATTAACCCTACCAACACTTTCATTATTCCCATTGCATTAATTTTTTAATCTATTTAAAAAATTGATATCTACTGAATGTGTATTGCGATACATCATTACAATAATTGCCAATCCTACACTTACTTCCGCAGCTGCCACTACCATAATAAAAAATACAAATATTTGTGCGTCAATACCAGTTGTTGAAGTTGCATTTTGAGCCAACGCATAACTATGAAACATTTTTGAGAAAGCAACCAATAATAAGTTTACTGCATTCAACATAAGCTCAATACACATAAAAACCACAATAGCATTGCGACGTGTTAATACCCCGATAACGCCGATGCTAAAAAGCGCTAAACACAAATAGATATAATATTGTATAGGCATACCGAATAAATTTATTTTTTTCCAATAATTACTGCGCCCACCATGGCACTTAAAAACAAAACACTGCTTATTTCAAATGGAACAACATAGTCATTGAATAATGCTTTTCCTAAGGGATGAATAAGCCCAATCACCCCATCCTTCATAAGTAAAGTTCTTCCTTGTATTTGTGCAGTTTGTTTTACTAAAGCCACCAACAAAGTTAAAAAGCTACCCCCTGCCACCACGCCTAATAATTTTACTAAAAATTGCTTTTGCGGTTCGCTGTCTTTTTTTATATTGATCAACATAATCACAAACAAAAACAAAACCATGATCGCCCCCGCATATACAATAATATTAACGATGGCTAAAAATTGCGCATTTAATAAAATGTAATGACCCGAGATCGCAAAAAATACCAATATTAACCAAAGCACACTGTGAATTGGGTTTTTACTAACCAGCACCATAATAGCGCTCCCTATAGCAAAAGCGGATAATGCAAAAAATAAAACTTGAATGATACTCATAATTATTTATGCTTGTACTCCTTTCGCCTTCGCATAATCGGCTGCGTTGGTCAATGGATTTGGAATTAATAAATCATTTTTGTCATAGATAAAACCTTTGCGCGTGTAATTCGCGGGTGCAAAAGTTTCACTTAAATAAATTGCGTCTTTTGGGCAGGCTTCTTCACACAATCCGCAAAAAATACAACGCAACATATTAATCTCATATTTAGCAGCATATTTTTCTTCCCTATATATATTTTCTTCTCCTTCCATTCTTTCTGCCGCTTCCATCGTAATTGCCTCTGCTGGACAAGCTACTGCACATAAACCACAAGCAGTACATCTTTCACGACCTTCCTCGTCTCTATTTAAAACATGTAAGCCTCTAAACACCGGACTAAATTCCCTTTTTTGTTCAGGATACCTGATAGTCGGTTGCTTTTTGAACATATGACTAAATGTAATCATCATGCCCTTTATGATATTAATCAAGTACAAGCGCTCCCAAAAAGTCATGGGTTGTCTTTGAACGGCTAGTGCTTTGTTTGTTAATGTTTGCATGTTAAATATTCGTACAGTTTTTAAATTAAAGTTTCGCTAATATTAAAGCCCCCGTTAATAACATATTAAATAAGGCCAATGGGATCATCGTCTTCCAGCCTAAATTCATTAATTGGTCATACCTGAATCTTGGAATGGTCCAGCGAATCCACATGAATAAAAATACAAAGAGTACTATTTTAATTAGCAAGGTGCCCACACCAATCATTGCTGCAATATTTGGCGCTACTGTTGTCTCATCAAAAAATGGCAAATCATAACCGCCAAAATACATGGATGCCATAATTGCACTACTCATAATCATGTTTACATATTCAGCGAATAAGTAAAAGCCTAATTTCATAGATGAATATTCCTGATGGTATCCAAAATTTAATTCATTTTCAGCTTCAGGCAAATCAAATGGGGTACGATTACACTCGGCCATCGCACAAATAAAAAATATAATAAAGCCCAAAGGTTGGTATACGACATTCCACCAATTTCCTGCTGCTTGATCCGCCACAATTGTTTTTAAACTTAAACTGCCAGTAGTCATTAATAAAGCAATCAGGGCTAATCCCATCGCAATTTCATAACTGATGGCTTGCGATGCCGCACGTAAAGCAGACATCAAAGAAAATTTATTATTCGACGCCCATCCACCAATCATAATTCCATAAACGCCCATACTTACGACAGCGAAAATGTATAAGATGCCAATATTTATATCGGCTACTTGTAATGCAATTGTACGTCCAAATAAATGCACATCCGTTCCCCAAGGAATTACTGCTGATGTCATCAAACTCGCCGTCATCGCCAAACCTGGACCTAAAATAAATAACCACTTACTTGCGCTTGTTGGAATAATTTCCTCCTTCATGATTAATTTCAATCCATCTGCTAATGGTTGTAATAATCCAAAAGGACCCGCACGATTGGGACCTGGTCTATCTTGTAATATGGCCGCAACTTTACGCTCACCAAAAGTGGTGTATAAAGTAATTAACAAAGTAGTTAATACAATAATTACAATTAATATTAATTTTTCAATGACCAAAGCCCAATCGAATGAAAGAAGTGTCATACTATTTTAATTAGGCGTTATTAATATTATTATTAAAAGTAGCTCCATTGGATGGCCCTTCGTTTTCACCTAAGTGTACATTAGGTTGATTCACTTCGCTCTCACTATGAATGTCCATTAACAAGTGTGGCGACCTCCCATCATTGATTGCTGCAAAAGTTTCTGTTGGTTTTGTCGTTCCTATATTACCGGCATAATGTCCTTGTGCAATCACGGAGTGTCTGCTTATTTCACGCGGACCTTCAACGACCCAATCCGTTGTTTGCTTTTTATCAAAACGACAAGTGTTACAAATCCATCCTGGTTTTCCTTCGGGCGTATCTTCAATTTCACCCCACTCATCCTTCCTTGCAGTGACTCTATACACTTCATCCCCTCTATTCCATAAAGTTACACGACCAGAACATGTTGGACAATCGCGATGCGCATCCATTGGTTTTAAAAACCATACCCTATTTTTAAATCGGAAAGTTTTATCAGTTAAAGCACCTACTGGACATACATCAATCACATTACCAATAAATTCATTGTCCAAACTTTTTTCAATATGTGTAGCAATTTCAGCATGATCCCCTCTATCTAAAATTCCATGCGCTCTTTTATTGGTTAATTGATCAGCAGTGAAAACACAACGGTAGCATAAAATGCAACGTGTCATATGTAATTGAATATGTTTCCCTAAATCGTGTTTTTTAAAGGTGCGTCTTTGAAATTCATAGCGCGTACTTGACTTGCCATGTTCAAAACTTAAATCTTGTAAATGACATTCTCCCGCCTGATCACATATTGGACAATCTAATGGATGATTCAATAATAAAAATTCAACGATACCCGCTCTGGCATCCACTACTTTTTCGCTCGTAATATTTTTTACTTCCATGCCATCCATGACTGTCGTACGACAGGATGCAACTAATTTTGGCATTGGGCGCGGATCTTTTTCAGAACCCTTGAAAACTTCCACTAAACAAGTACGACACTTTCCACCACTACCTTGTAATTTACTATAATAACACATCGCTGGTGGTGCAACCGCACCCCCAATTTGTCGCGCTGCTTGCAAGATGGTAGTGCCCGCTGGTACTTCAATGGTAATGTTGTCGACTGTTACTTTAAATAATGTTTGTTCACTCATAGTTTTACGCAATGTTATGCAGGTACATGAATTGGATCTGCATAGTGTTGTAAACCAAAATTACTTGTTTGGGATAATGCTCTATTATGGATATGCCATTCAAATTCATCGCGGAAATGTCGGATGGCTGCTGCTACCGGCCATGCTGCTGCATCTCCTAATGGGCAAATAGTATTGCCTTCAATTTTTCTTTGAATGTCCCATAATAAATCTATATCGCTCACTTCTCCTTTTCCTGATTCTATTTTTTGTAATATTTTTTCCATCCAACCAGTACCCTCTCTACAAGGGGAACATTGTCCGCAACTTTCATGTCTGTAAAAGCGTGCTAAGGTTAAAGTATTTTTAACGATACATTGATCTTCATCTAAAATGATAAATCCACCGGAACCCATCATGGAACCTGTTGCAAAACCACCATCACTTAAACTTTCATAATTCATGTAGCGTGTTTCACCCTTTGCTGTTTTTAATAATAAATTGGCAGGTAAAATAGGCACACTTGATCCGCCCGGAATACAAGCCTTCAATCTTTTACCATTCGCAATACCACCACAATATTCATCACTGTAAATAAAATCTTCTACCGAAATGGTCATGTCAATTTCATATACTCCTGGTTTATTAATATTGCCACAAGCTGAAATTAATTTTGTACCTGTTGAACGTCCCACTCCAATTTTTGCGTATTCATCTCCCCCCATTTTAATAATTGGCACTACTGCTGCTAATGTTTCTACATTATTCACCACGGTTGGGCGCATCCATAATCCTTGAATTGCTGGGAAGGGTGGTTTGATACGTGGGTTTCCTCTTTTACCTTCTAAGGATTCAATCAATGCCGTTTCCTCACCACAGATATACGCACCTGCGCCGCGATGCACATGAATCATACAATCAAATCCAGTTCCTAAAATATTTTTTCCTAGCCAGCCATTTTTGGTTGCTTCCACTATCGCTTCCTCTAAAATATCTGCTACCCAAGCATACTCTCCTCGAATATAAATATAAGTGTCATTAGACCCTAAGGCAAAGGAGGATATAAGTAATCCTTCTAATAATAAGTGTGGTAAAAATTCCATTAAATAACGATCCTTAAAAGTACCAGGCTCACTTTCATCTGCATTACAAACCAAGTGACGTGGCACACCCTCGGGCTTTGCAATAAAACTCCATTTCATTCCAGCGGGGAAACCTGCACCGCCCCTACCTCTCAATCCGCTCTTCTTTACTTCCTCAACAATGGATTCAATGGTCATTTCCTTCAACGCTTTCTCTGCTGTAGCATAACCTCCCTCACGACGATAAACATCATAAGTCCGAATTCCAGGCACGTTGGCTTTTTCTAATAATAATTTTACACCCATTGTTGCTTCTTTATCTTTTCTAATTTTGTGCAGCTACCTGCATTCTATATTCTGCAATAATTGCGTCCACTTTTTCCTTTGTTAAATGCTCTCTGTAAATTTTACCTACCTGCATCATCGGTGCATAACCACATGCGCCCAAACATTCTACCAACTTTAAAGTAAAAATGCCATCCTTTGTTGTTTCCCCTGGTTGAATGCCTAATTGCGTTTGGATATAGGTAATAATATTTTCAGAACCACTAATCATGCAAGGACCTGTTTGGCAAACCTCAAAAACAAATTTCCCTACCGGCTTTAAATTATACATACTGTAAAATGTAGCCACTTCGTATACTTCAATGGGTTCAATGTTTAATAAAATAGCTACATAATCCATCGCTTCTGTTGGCAACCATCCGCCAAAACTATCCTGCGCTAAATGCAATACTGGTAATAGTGCACTTTTTTGTTTCCCTTCTGGATAACGAGCCACCAAGCGTTTAAACTCAGTCATTTGTTCGTTATTAAATTGAAGACTCATATAAAAATTTCTTTTTCTAACTATTTATAATACTATGCATCCAACTCACCCGCAATCAAATTCAAACTACTCAAGGTTACTACCGCATCACTCAACATGCCCCCTTTAATCAATTCCTCAAATGCTTGGTAATAAATAAAACATGGTCTTCTAAAATGCAATCTAAAAGGAGTTCGTCCACCATCGCTGATTAAATAAAAACCTAACTCCCCATTGCCGCCTTCAACTGCACTATAAATTTGTCCTTTCGGTAAATCTATTTCCCCCATGATAATTTTAAAATGCCAAATCAAGGCTTCCATCTTTGTATAAACATCTTCCTTTTTCGGCAAATAATATTCAGGTACGTCGGCATGATATATTTCAGCATCGGCGCCTTTGAATTCTTGAATTTTTTGGTAAGCTTGTTTGATAATTGAAATGCTTTCCCACATTTCTGCATTACGGACTAAAAAGCGATCGTAATTATCACCCGTGGTTCCTACTGGAACTTTAAAATCAAAATCTTGATAACTGCTGTAAGGTTGTTGCACACGCACATCATAATCAACCCCAGCTGCACGTAAATTAGGACCTGTAAATCCATAATTCATTGCACGCGCTGCACTTATTCCTCCAGTACCTTGGGTACGCTCCATAAAAATACGGTTGCGTGTAAATAGTTTTTCAAACTCACGTAACACCCCAGGGTATTCATTTAAAAATTTCTCCAATTTTGTAAATGCCGTATTGGTGAAATTTCTTTCAAAACCACCAATGCGTCCAATATTAGTCGTAAGTCGAGAGCCGCAAACTTCTTCATAAATTTCATAAATCAATTCGCGGTATTGCATCACGTACAAAAATCCAGTATACGCTCCTGTATCAACTCCAACAATCGAATTACAAATTAAATGATCTGATATACGCGACAATTCCATGATGATTACACGTAAGTAATCAACACGCTTAGGTAAATCAATTTTTAAAAAACGCTCGCAAGTGATATGCCAACCCATATTATTAATCGGGCTACTACAATAATTTAAACGATCTGTAATTGGCGTAATTTGATACAAAGGTCTGCGTTCTGCTAATTTTTCAAAAGCACGATGTATATAACCCACCGTTTGTTCCGTCGAAACCACACGTTCACCATCCACTTCCATAATATTTTGAAACACACCATGCGTAGCCGGATGGGTTGGCCCAATATTTAACGTGGTCGTTGTTTTTTCAATTGACCCTTTTGGTAAGGTGATATGACTATGTTGTTCCATTAATATATTTATTCTCTGTTCTTAATTTATTTTTTATCTATCCTCTTCCAAACATCTCATCATCCTTATCAATACGTGTTTGATCTTCCAAAGGAAATTCCTTTCTTAATGGGAAGTAATCCATTTCATCCACATTTAAAATACGTTTTAAGTTAGGATGCCCAATAAAATTAACTCCAAAAAAATCATAGGTTTCTCGCTCCATCCAATTGGCACTTTCAAACAATTTGGTTGCAGTAAACACATCAGGCTTGGCTACCGGCACTGCAATGGAGAATCGAATACGGATATTCTCAATAAAATTATGCAAATGATACACCACCACTAATTCAGCGCCTTGGTGATCAGGATAATTTACGCCACACAAATCCGTTAAAAAAGTAAACCCTAAGCTTGGCTCCTCGTATAAGAATTGTAATACTTTTAAATTATTTTCCGCAGCCGACTCAAAAGACAGTATTCCAGAATCAGTAGAAAAATGAAATACTTGGTCGTTGAATTTTTCGACTAATTTTTCTTGTATATAGGTATTGGTTAAAGCCATTATATATGCGGTACTGTTTTAATTTATTTTATTGTATGCCATAGCTATTTAATAAATCCCTGTACTTTTCACTATTACGACGGCGTATACTTTCTTGTCCTACTAAATCTTGTATTTTCATAAAGCCATCAATAATCGCTTCGGGACGAGGAGGACAACCAGGCACATACACATCCACTGGAATTACTTGATCAATTCCTTGCAACACACTGTAGGTGTCAAAAATACCACCACTGGAAGCACAAGCGCCCACTGCAATAACCCATCTTGGCTCAGCCATTTGTAAATATACTTGACGTAATACTGGTGCCATTTTTTTTGCAATGGTTCCCATCACCATAAGTAAATCACACTGGCGTGGTGAAAAGCCAACACGCTCTGAACCAAAACGAGATAAATCATAATGAGATGCCATGGTTGCCATAAATTCAATACCACAACAAGAAGTGGCAAATGGCAATGGCCACAAAGAATTTTTTCGAGCCAATCCTACGACCGAACTTAATTGTGTTGCGAAAAACCCATCACCAGGAACACCATCTGGTGCCTTTCCCATTGAAATAGCATCTGCAATTTCAGCTTCTTTTGGATTTAAATTAAATCGAACTGGACGCATATTGTTGATTAAATATTAATAATGATTAGTCTTCCCACTTTAATGCTCCTTTTTTGATGATGTATATAAAACCAACTAAAAAGAAAGCAACAAATAATACAATTTCAAAAAAACCGTTCCAACCCAACTCTTTAAAATTGACAGCATAGGGGTAAAAAAAGATTACCTCCACATCAAACAAAACAAATAGTATCGCAATTAAAAAATACTTCACCGCCATGGGCGATCTTGCATCACCATGCGATTCAATGCCACTAGCAAAATTTGCTAATTTATCCGTTGTTTTTCGAGAAGGACCCACCCAACTTGAAACTAAAATCATGAAGCCGACAAAGCTGGCCGCGAACAATAATTGTAAGGCAATAGGTAAGTAAGTAGTAGCGCTGTTTATTTCATTAGCCGACATCAAATACAGTGGCAAATTCATACACTATGTTTTGGATTTGCAAAAATACACAAAGGATAGCTCATATAACGAAAAACTCCCCATAAATGGGGAGTAATTTTCAATTATTTTTTAACAGAGCTGGTGTGCTAAATCCAGGAATTATCCTTTTTTAATTTGCGTCGTATCGGTGGCCGCTTTTTGGTTACCACCAGATTGCATTTTTTTAATGATTTCCCAGTTTTTAGTCAAACTTTCCTTGATTTTCAGAGTTTGTGGCTCCGCAGGAATAAGCTCTAAAACCTTATCACACATCGCAATTGCTTGCTCATATGCTTTGGTCTCATTATAATAGCCCATCATGGTATAATAGTTGTTGACCATGGCTTGCTTGTTTTTAGTCATATCCTTAGACAAAAACTGATTTTGTAGGGTAACTGTTTCAAAAAGTACCCCTAAATTGTTTGCTGTATCCAATAATCTAGCTGCTTTCACATTAAATGAATACCCATTTGGTTTATCAGGGAAGGCCGTGATATATTCCATTGATATTGCTTTTGCAATAGCGCCCTCTTTTGCATTTGCCGCAATACTTGCTGTTTTATAATAATATACTTCATCCTTAATACCTCTAAGGGTTGAATAATTCGCATACCATTTTAATTCATCGGAATACATATTAGCTTTTTCTAACATTTAATACCCTAACTTATAATATTTAAGCTTATTTACCCTAGCCGTATCAGCTGCAATTGCCTTTTCTAATAAAGCAGCTAATGCTACTTGGTTGCCACTAAAACGAGATATAATCCTAACTGCTAATTCGTAATCACTAGTAACTATCTTATCAGCAGTACTTTTACTCATGAAATTTTCAATATATGTTTTTGCTTGCACTGAGTCACCTTTACGATCATAGTTATACGCTAATAACACCCCTAATCTAGGTAAAGCAGCAATTCCAATAGAGGCTTCTAAAGCTTTTGCTTTTTCTAATGATGCATCATATTGTCCGGCACGGAAAAGATAATCCGCATTAAAAATGTCTAAGGAGGGATCCTTATCCGCATATTTTAAAAACAAATCCAAATTCACTTTTGCAGTCTCTGTTGCTGACTGTGTATTTAGATCTGCATAATAGGAATATAAAGCGAAATAAACCGGAGGAAAAGTTGGATCTGCAGCAATCGCTTTGCTATAATATTCATCAAATGACTCCTTGTTACTTTGCGTTTGATACACTCTTCCAGTTCTGTAATAAGGAAAAGCATTTTTTGGATCGCGTGATATTGCCTCTTGAAATGCAGTCACCGCTTCTCCGCCATTTTCACCGCCCGATTTCAAGTAGTTAATACCTAAATTAATAAATAGATTAGGATTTACAACTGATTCATATGCAGAAATTGTTTCTTTTAATTTATCAATCGCATATCTGTGATCGCCAATATTGCTAGGGATTTCAGCGTGTATATAACCAATGGCATTAACAATATCTTGATTAGGTTTTCCCTTAAATTTGCCCTTAGTAAGCAAAGTGGACGTCAATGCAACTTCTAAATTTTGCTTTACTGCATTTACATCAGCTCCTTCTAATAATTGCACGTGTGACATACCCACTAATAACCAAGGATCATTTCCCGCAACTTGCAACGCTTGTTGAAAAATTGCTTTCGCTTTTTTAATAGTCGTATCACTTGGCATACCAGAACCTTGCTCCGCTAAAACAGCTTCCCCGTACCAAAAAATATTTTCCGTATTGGTAGGATTTTTATCTAAGGCTTCTTTAAAGAACGCCAAGGCGGATTTATTTTTTTCATAATTCAACAACTTCACCCCCTCCGCTAACGGAGAAACCGGAACTACTTGCGCAATTACACTTGACAATGCTAAAACCACACTAACGGATAATAAAACCAATTTTTTCATCACTTTATTTTTTAAAAATTCTGGATCCTTAAATTTAATTCAAATTATAAATTCGGAAGGTGAAAATATCAAATTTTACCTGAAATTCAACCTAAATTAATGGATAATTGTACTACAAAATGTTAGTTTTTATAAGCGGTACTAATTCAATAGCCCATTACGTTTTTTAAAACCCATTTTCGCCGGCACCAAAAAGGCCCTTTTAAATATGAGCTGCCCACGTTCTAGGCTTAAAAAATTTAAAAAACCCGACCCTAAACCAGGTGCATTTTCCTTTAAAATATAATAAATTGGTAATGATAATGAATATTGCCCGCGACCAATGGTTGCTTGAGAGGGTTGGGCATAAGTCCCCTTTTCCTCGCACAAACTACATTCAACCATTGCGGTTTTTACTTGCTTTTGATTTTCAACCTGCTTTGGATCGTATTTATCCCCTACCCAATTCAATCCCAAAAATCCAATGGCATACGGATGATTTTTAATATAGGTGATTACATCAGCAGATCCATTGGCTCCATGCACATTTTTGCCAAACGCAGATTGCTTTAATAAACTGTCTTTTAAAAAACGATTTATACCGGTTAAATTATTGCCATCCATGACCACTTCTTGTGGATCCACCCCCTTTAATTTATCCCCTAATTGCTTTAATGTAAACAGGGTATCCTTGGCTGATTTATGCACCAATACTGCGATCGCATTATAAGCCAAAATACCAAAAGTAGGCGCATAGCCTAATTGGTTTTTAAATCCTGTTTGTTCTGATTTTTCCAAGCCCCTTGTGATAATAATCATTCGCGTACTATCATTTGTAAAGTCCTTTAAACACTCAATTTCCGACTTATAGTACACATGAATTTTTGCCTTTGGATAACTTGAATTAAACACTTTTAATTGTTCTTCGATAATGGGTTTAAAGCTTTCTTCCACTGAAATATTAATTTCCCCTTCACTGGTAGTTTCAATGGGTGCATTAGATGTAGCACTGTTACATGCGGCGAGCAAAATGATGCCCCCAAAAAGTATAAATATTTTACGCATAATTGAAATTCATAAATTTAAAAAACGGACAGGTTAGTAATCCTTTTGAAAGCCCCGATACAACCTAAATCCACCATACAATAAACACATACCACCGAAAATGGTCCGAAACTCGGAATCTACATTCAACACCTGGTCTAACTTGAACCATTTAGCACCCAACATCAAAACCGCGCAGCCTAAAATGAGCGCCGCCATGCTAAAATCATAGATACTTTTAAAAAGTCGGTAGGATCTTTCTGATTTATCTCTTGAATTATTCCTGTGATTATTACTAGAATGGTTAAAGTCTTCCATATTTTTAATTTAAAAAGGCAATTTAAACAATTAATATAGGATGAATTTAAAAATTTATCTTTACCTATAAATTTGACAGCATGAGCAAGCCATCTTTGCCACAAGGAACCCGCGATTTTAATGCCATAACGGTACAAAAACGCCAATATATTTTTCAAACAATACGTAGCGTATTTGAGTCATTTGGGTTTGCACCGTTGGAAACACCCGCCATGGAAAATTTAGACACCTTAATGGGAAAATATGGTGAAGAAGGCGACAAGCTGATTTTTAAGATTTTAAATAATGGCTTAGACAACCTGCAGAAAAAAGAACAAACTCTGGAAGGCTTTGATAAAATTTTAGCAGGCAAAAGCACCCCTAACATTACGGAACGCGCTTTGCGCTATGATTTAACAATTCCATTTGCAAGATATGTGGCTATGAATCAGGGTGCTTTAACTTTACCATTTAAACGTTATCAAATTCAGCCAGTGTGGCGCGCAGATCGTCCACAAAAAGGAAGGTACCGTGAATTTTATCAATGCGACGCTGATATTGTAGGAAGTGAGAGTTTATTAAATGAAGTTGATTTGGTGGCATTGTATGTTACCGCATTTGAAAAATTAAATTTGCCAGTTGAAATAAAAATAAATAATCGACAAATTTTATTAGCACTTGCTGAAATTTGTGGCGGTAGCGAAAAATTGATTGACCTAACTATTGTCATTGATAAATTAGATAAGATAGGTTGGGAAAAAGTACAAGTAGAATTAAGTACCAAAGGATTTACAACGACACAACAAGATACCATTCAAACCTATTTGAATATTGAAGGAAGCAATGAAGAAAAATTAAAAAAATTAGCAGCCTTATTGGGTGACAATGCAGCTGGACAAAGTGGTATTGCAGAATTGAATTATGTATTAAATTACCATAATAACACGGGTATGTCCAAGCATATGGTCGCCGACTTTACTTTGGCGCGCGGCTTAAATTATTATACGGGTCTTATTTTTGAAGTTAAAGCCAAAGATGCGCAAATGGGCAGTATTGGCGGTGGTGGGCGCTACAATGATTTAACAAGTTTGTTTGGTGTTCCTAACATACCTGGTGTTGGTATTAGCTTTGGTGTTGATCGTATTTATGATGTGATGGAGGAGAAAAATTTATTCCCCGCATCCGTTGAACAAGGGACACAGATATTGTTTTTTAATTTGGGTGAAAATGAGGCGATGCAATCCTACCAATTGATGTTGGCTTTACGAAATAAAAAAATTGCTTGCGAAATTTACCCTGAGAAAAGTAAGTTTGACAAGCAATTTAAATATGCTGAGAAAAAAAATATACCTACCATTGTGATTATTGGTAGTGATGAATTGGCGACTAAAAAATGTACTGTTAAAAATTTAAATTCAGGTCAACAAGATACAATTACATTTGAAGCACTAATGGATTACCAATTTTAGTTATATAATTTATCTGCCCAAATTTGGTCTTCAAAATAAAAGTCTTGTTTGATTGCACTTGAAGCAGCAGCTTTTTTGCCAATCAACTCCATGCCTTGCACATTGATGCCAACACCTTCCACGACACTATTAGCATCTCTTTTAAAAATCACTAACGCATCATACGCAGCTAAATAAAAAGTATCGACTCCTTTTTTCTCTAATGGAAATGAACCCACTGAAGAGGAGGAAACCAAAACTGAATCCTGAATAGTCAACACCACTTCAGTCACGGGACTTCCTTCAGCAAAAGTATATTTACCTAGGTACTCTTTAAGTGGACTATCCTGTGCTTGCACAGTTGCAAATATTCCTAAAAACACAAAACCCATCAATAACATCTTTTTCATAGTTGGTCATTTTTTTTATTAAATCAATAAATTGAATACCAAATTTAGGATAATTAGGATGCAATTTTGAAAAAATTGATGTTAAGTCATCAATAATTTAACGGTCCAAAATCGGCCCTACTGAATTTGGGTGTTTTCCGTCAAAAAAGCTTCAAAAAAAGAAATAAAAGGATACAAAAACGATCAAGTATCTTTGCATTATGGAGCATACTAAAGTTAATATCAGACAACTCGAAATCGCTGACATTGAACGATTTATAGGGCAAATAGGAGAAAAATCATTTCGCGTAAAACAAATACACGAATGGCTGTGGCAAAAGCATGCGCATAGCTTTGATGAAATGACCAACCTAAGTAAGGACCTTCGTCAGCAGTTGGAAGCCAATTTTACGCTTCCTGCCCTTACCTTAAATACGACGCAATTAAGTGAGGATGGTACTTTAAAAACCAGATTTGAAACTTTTGATCATCATATGATTGAAGGTGTATTAATTCCAACCAGTGAGCGTAAAACCGCATGCGTTTCATCACAAATTGGTTGTAGTTTAAGTTGTAAGTTTTGCGCGACAGGATATATGGAACGCAAAAGAAATTTAAGCTATGATGAAATTTATGATCAGGTGGTCATGATTAATCAACAAAGTGAAAAGCACCACGAAAAATCATTATCGAATATTGTATTTATGGGCATGGGTGAGCCCTTATTGAATTATAAGAATGTTTTAAAAGCGGTAGAAAGAATTTCAGCAAAGGATGGTTTGGGCATGAGCCAAAGAAGAATCACCGTTTCAACAGCTGGTGTTGCCAAAGGAATTAGACAATTAGGCGATGATCAAGTACGCTTTAAATTAGCCTTGTCCTTACATGCCGCAAATGATAAAAAACGGAATGAAATTATGCCGATCAATGAAAGCAATAATATTGAAGCATTAATTCAAGCCCTTAATTATTTTTATAAAAAAACGGGTAGCGAAATTACATTTGAATATATTTTGTTTAAAGATTTTAACGATAGCGAGTGAGACGTTGTTGAATTAACAAAAATATATCGTCAAGTTCCTGCGGACTTAATCAATGTCATTGAATACAACCCGATTGATAAATTTCCATTTGACAAACCCAATGAAGATGGATTTGAAAATTTTGTAACTGCATTACAAAAAAACAGGGTAAATGTTAGGGTAAGAAGAAGCCGTGGCAAGGATATTGATGCCGCTTGTGGACAGCTTGCCAACAAGGATAATTTTTAATAGCACGGCACAATGAAAAAAAATAGAACTGATAATTTTGATAAATTTTCTCTTAAAAAAAAGGGAAGCGCTGTCAAAGAAAATATAAGACAGGATAAGAAAAAAGCCAAAGCCGAATCAAGGGCCATGGGCGAAGCTGCACGACAAAGAAAAATAGATAAAGCAAGAGGCATTGTTACCGATCCTCCTAGAGAAAAGTATGCAAAGGGACCCTATGCCAAAAAAACAACTGGCTATGAAAAAAAACCAAGCACGCGCAAAAGCTTTCAAGATGCCCAACCAAAATATGGTGAACTAACCCCTTCTCATGCATCGCGTCCTACAACAACGCGTCCAACATCGGCTAGCAAAAGAACACCTGCATCCATGGATAAAGCGGATGAAAAAAGAACCGCTTCCATTGGTAAAGTAAATGCGGCGGCTGATACCCCTTATGAGCAAATGCCATTGAATAAGTACATTGCACATGCGGGTATTTCTGGTCGACGTGAAGCAGCTGCCATGGTAAAATCGGGACATGTTACCATCAATGGTGATACTATTTTAGAGCCCGGTTATAAAGTACAATACAAAGATGTTGTTCGCTTAAAAGGTAAAGTATTACAATTACAAGTAACCCCTGTTTATATATTATTAAATAAACCCAAGGATTATATTTGTACAGCGAGTGATCCTGAAGGCAGAAAAACGGTGTTGGATATTATTAAAAACGCAACTACACAACGCATGTTTCCAGTAGGTCGACTTGATAGAAATACGACTGGAGTTTTGATATTAACGAATGATGGTGACTTGGCGCAGAAGCTAACCCATCCTTCTTATGAAATTAAAAAGATTTATGAAGTAACCTTGGATAAGCCAGTTACTAAAGCAGATATGGAAGCCATTGCAAAAGGGGTTGATTTGGAAGATGGATTTATTGCAGCTGATGCAGTAAGTTATTTATCTAATACTTCAAAAGATGTCATTGGTATTGAAATTCATAGTGGTCGTAACAGAATTGTAAGACGCATTTTTGAACACTTAGGATATGATGTGAGACATTTGGACCGAGTTATGTTCGCCAACCTTACCAAGAAAAATGTGGACAGAGGTAAATGGCGTTTTTTAGCAGAAAAAGAAGTTCGCCTTTTGAAATTCATGAATAAATCCTTTACAAGGAAATCTGCAAAGGATAATTAATCTTACTCCCTCCTATTTAATTGAACGCACTTTAATGATAGATATATTATTTGAAAATGATGACATGATTGTACTCAATAAGCCCGCAGGTTTATTTAGTATCCCTGATCGTTTTGGCAAAGAGGCTTCTCTTAAATCATTATTACAGGAAAAGTATCCCGCTATTTTTACGGTGCATCGATTAGACCAACATACCAGTGGTTTAATTTTATTAGCAAAAAGTGCAGAGGCACACCAAGAATTAAGCACTTTGTTTGAAGGACGCACTATTGAAAAAAAATACCTGGGTTTGGTAATGGGTCGTCCGCCACAAAATGGCACCATTGATCAAGCCATCATGGAACATCCTGGTAAAAAAGGACAAATGGTCACCCATGTGAAAGGCAAAGCTGCACAAACAAGTTTTGAGGTATTAAAATATTATAAAAGATATACTTGGGTTTGTTTTCAAATTCATACAGGTCGCACACATCAAATTAGGATTCATGCACAACATTTAGGTAACCCCATTGTTGCAGATGATATTTATGGAGACGGAGAAAAATTATTATTGTCTTCCATAAAAAAGAAAAATTTTAAACTAAGCAAGGCGGAGGAAGAAGAACGCCCTTTATTAGCGAGACAAGCTTTACATGCACATACTTTGCGCTTTGATTTAAATGGAACTAACTACCAATTTGAAGCGCCACTCCCAAAGGATCTTACTGCCACATTAAAGCAGTTAGATAAATGGAATAGTGAAAAATAAAAATCCCCTTCGCTGAATATTCAGAGAAAGGGATCTTAAAAGAAAGGTAGCTGACTCGCAACAACAGTGACACACTGTGAGCGTTATTCATTTTGATGAAAAAAATTACAACGCTTTACTGAGGCGTTCATTACCTTACATACATTTAGTAATTATATCTTATTTATTCGGTTGTGGGGTATAACGCAAATAAGGTTTTACTATATTCAAGCCTTTGGGGAATTTAACTAAAGCATCTTCTGTTTTTATGGCTGGTACCACAATCACATCTTCTCCATCTTTCCAATTCGCAGGAGTAGCCACACTATAATTGGCTGTCAACTGCAAAGAATCAACCACCCTTAACACTTCCACAAAATTTCGACCAGTGGAAGCGGGATAGGTAATAAATAATTTTACTTTTTTATCTGGTCCAATAATGAATAAGGAACGTACTGTGAAAGTTTCTGAAGCATTTGGATGAATCATATCATAAGCGTTAGCCACTGCTTTATCCTCATCTGCGATAATTGGAAAATCCACATGCACATATTGTGTTTCATTAATATCATTGATCCATTTATGATGGCTTTCAACGCCATCCACACTAAGCGCTAAAACTTTTACATTGCGTTTAGCAAATTCTTCTTGCAATGCTGCAGTACGGCCTAATTCAGTGGTACATACAGGTGTAAAGTCAGCTGGGTGTGAAAATAAAATTCCCCAACTATCTCCAAGGTATTCATGAAAGCTAATGTCTCCAATACTTGTTTTTGCTTTGAAATCGGGCGCAATATCCCCTAATCTTAAACTCATAATGCTGTTTTTTATTTTGAGAATACAAAGATATGTATTTCCTACTAAATTAGTAGACTTTTAAAGAAAAAAATTTTTTAGTAAATGAAGCGCCTACTAAACCGAGGTGTATAAATCCAATAATCCATCCGGAAGTAAAACAGTGACCGTTTTTTTTGCGTGATCCACCCCTTTTAAACTTTCTTCATGTAATGGGATATAGGCTTCCTGTCCTTGGTATAATATGGTTAACATTAACTGGTGCGGTTGCTCAATGACTTCAAGTACCAGACCTAAATCAATCCCATTTTCCTGTACCATATAACCTAGTAATGCCAAAGGGGAACTTTTATCCACCAGCTGAAGGAACTCTGCTTGTGGCAACCACACTTTTTTGCTGATTAAAATTTGAGTGGCTTCCCTATTTTGAATACCCTCAATCTGTAAATGGGTTAACGTATCCGTTTTTGCAACAGCGGATATAATAAAATAAGGAATAAAGCTGGCTGTATTTTTTTCAACAAAGATGGCGTCAATACCTTTAAAATTAATGGGTTTACCTAATGCATGTTCAATGATTATTTGCCCACCAATACCATGCGCAGCCACAATTTTTCCGATATGTATGTATTCGCTCATGGTATTGTTTTAAAATATTGCATACACAAAACTAATTATTCGAAACAGAACAATTGGATTATGTCTGATTTTTTTAATAAGTATTCATTACAAAAAACCCCCGATACCGATAAACGGAACCAGGGGCTTTATTAAAGCTAGATTAATTTAAAATTATTCTGCAGCTGGTGTTTCTTCTGCAGCAGGTGCTTCATCAGCAACTACTGGTTCAGCTTCCGCAACTGGTGCATCTGCAACAGGCGCTTCCGCAATTGGTTCAGCTACTTTCTTCACAACAGGAACATACACTTTTTTAGCAGCTTGTGCTTTTTTGTGATCATCATTCTTGCTCGCTATATTAGCTTCACGCTCAGCGAACCAAGTTTGAAACTTAGCCATCGCAGTTGCCTCATCAAATAAGTTTAATTTAACACCACGTAATAAGTGTTTTAAATAAAGAACTCCTTTGAAAGATAAAATACGGTGAACCGTGTCTGTAGGTTGTGCACCTTTGTTTAACCACTCTAACGCTTTTTGACGATCCAATTGGATAGTCGCAGGAACTGTTAAAGGATTGTAAGTACCAATTTTTTGGATGAATTTACCATCTCTTGGTGCGCGTCCGTCGGCTACTACTATAAAGTAGAAAGGCCTTTTTTTACTACCATGACGCTGTAGTCTCATTTTTACTGCCATGTTAAATAGATATTTATTGGCGTTAACAAATAGGGTTAATAGGACGCGAAGATAATATAAAATGATGGAAAATGGTGCTTATTCCTAAAATAAATCATTAATTATACTGACAATCAAGTAGTTATCTCCTTAAACCAGGCATTTTACCTGGCACCATTCCGCCAGACATTTGCTTCATCATCTGTTTCATTTGGTCAAACTGCTTTATGAAAGCATTGATTTCTCCAATATCCTTACCCGAACCTTTGGCAATTCTTTGCTTTCTACTAGGTGAAAGTAAATCTGGATTCCGACGTTCCAATACCGTCATTGATTGAATGATGGCTTCAACACCCTTAAAAGAATTATCATTAATGTCTACATCTTTCAAACTTTTTCCCATTCCTGGAATCATTCCCATTAAATCTTTGATATTACCCATCTTTTTTATCTGCTGTATCTGGGTTAAAAAATCTTCAAAATCAAACTGATTTTTTCTAATTTTTTTCTCTAATTTTTTTGCTTCTGCTTCATCAAATTGTGCCTGTGCTTTTTCAACCAATGAACTAATATCTCCCATCCCCAGAATTCTTTGCGCCATCCTATCGGGATAAAAAATATCTAAGGTTTCCATTTTTTCACCGCTGCTCATAAACTTGATTGGCTTATCAACAGTATACTTGATAGATAATGCCGCACCCCCTCTTGTATCTCCATCTAACTTCGTTAATACCACACCTGTGAAATCTAATCGCTCATTAAACACTTTGGCAGTATTGACTGCATCCTGCCCTGTCATTGCATCTACAACAAATAAAATTTCCTGTGGATGAATAGCCGCTTTAATATCAGCCACTTCATTCATCATGACTTCATCCACTGCCAAGCGACCCGCAGTATCAACAATGATTACATTTTTATTATTTGCTTTTGCATATACCAATGCATTCTGAACAATAGTTACTGCATTTTTATTTTCTCTTTCAACAAATATATCTACGCCAACTTGTTCTGCTAATACGGTTAATTGATCCATTGCAGCTGGACGATAAATATCTGCTGCAACTAATAAGGACGATTTTTTTTGCGCTTTTAAATAAGTCGCTAATTTTCCTGAAAAAGTAGTTTTTCCACTTCCTTGTAAACCAGCCACTAATATAATGGTGGGGCTTTTAGATAAATCCAATAAAGAAGCAGATGATCCCATCAATGTGGTTAATTCATCCTGTACAATCTTAACCATTAATTGACCAGGGCTAATCGCATTAATCACCTTTTCGCCAATGGCCTTCTCTTTAATCTTATCTGTAAATTCCTTTGCAATTTTAAAATTGACATCCGCATCTAACAATGCCTTACGAATATCCTTTAAGGTATTCGCCACATTTAAATCATTAATTCGCGCCTGCCCTTTTAGGTGCTTAAACGCCGATTCTAATTTTTCACTCAAACTATTAAACATACTCAAATCATTATGGGGTGCAAATATAGGCCATCACTTTGAGTCTTATTTAAGTTAATCGGTACAAGTGCCGATTATTTTATGAATTTTAAGTATATTTTAAGTTTTCTTAAAATATTGATTTACAATTAGTTATACTATATTTAGTAAATATTCATAGGCACTATTTAAGAAATGTTCATAGGCACCTTAAAAAGCTGTGAATGAATTAACAAAAAAAATACTTGGAACCTACCAATTATTTAATATCATTGCAACGAACGAGCCCAAATTAAAGCGGCATTCGATTTTATATGAGTAAGAAACAATTATTTACACTTGAATTTCCTGTGAGATGCTCTCCAAATATATTATTTGAGTTTTTATCCACTGCATCTGGATTACAAGAATGGTTTGCGGATAAAGTGGACGAATGGGAAAACGTTTTCAGTTTCTCCTGGAACGGTGGTGTACCAGATAAGGCAGAATTATTGGACCAAGAAGCAGATAAATTCATCAGATTCAAATGGCTGCACAGTGAAAAAAATGAATATTTTGAATTCAGCATTGAGAAAACAGAAATCTCAAATCAAACTATTTTGATCATTAAAGATTTTGCTGAAAAAAATGAAATTAAAGACCAAAGCCGACTTTGGGAATATCAAATTAAAGAGCTATTTCATCGCGTTGGTGGTAGCTAGCTAGTACTTTAACATTGTTCAAAAAATTAGACATACTAATTCTGCGCGCATTCATTGCGCCGTTTTTGGCTGCATTGGCCATTTGTATATTTGTGTTAACGATGCAGTTCTTTTGGTTATACATTGATGATTTAGTAGGGAAAGGACTTGACTTTATTACCATTTTTGAATTAATTGGACTAGTGTCTGTAAGTACTTTCACCACTGCACTTCCTTTGGCATTGTTATTTTCGTCCATTATGACTTTTGGTAATTTAGGCGAAAGCTTTGAACTAGTTGCCATTAAAGCTGCAGGTATTCCATTGACGCGATTTATGCGCCCCTTATTTTTATTTTCCGTTTTATTAGCTGGACTAGCGTTTTTGTTTGCGAACAATATCATTCCAGTTACACAAATGAAACTCACCAATTTAAAATATGAAATTATTGTCGCCAAGCCTGCTATTGATTTAAAAGAAGGCGTTTTTTATGATAAGATAGATGGCTATGTTATTAAATTAGGAAAAAAAGAAGCGAACGATAGTATTATACATAACATTGTAATTTTTGAGAAAAGATATGGATTGCAAGACAACTACTTAATTGCAGAATCAGGCGTGATGCGCGTGTCCTCCAATAAAAAGTTTTTAGAATTTATCATGTACAATGGATGGCGATACCAAGAAAGAGGGCTTAGATCCACGACCAATACTGAATTTACTAGGCTCTATTTTAAAGAGTATAAAAAAGTTTTTGATTTGAAAAGCTTTCAACTCAACAAAACAAACGATATTTTATACGATCCTAAAATGTTGAGTGTGCGACAATTAGGCAAAGCGATTGATTCTATTTCCAATATGGATAGTTTTTTTGTAAAAAGAACAGAACAAGAGTTGACCCCCTACTTACGTTTTTTGTTGTACAAAGACAGCACTCAACTGTTTGGAAAAAAACAATTGCAAGCGCCCATAAAAAAATTGACACAACTGATCCCTGATTCAGTTGCGTTGGGTGTGAGTGAAGCTGCGGGCTATCAGTTGTCCTCCATTGATAATAATTTTAAAATGCTGGGACAAATTTACACTGATAATAAAAATGCAGTAGCCATACATAGTATTGAATGGCATCGAAAATTCACCCTGTCGATTGCTTGTTTGGTTTTGTTTTTAATTGGTGCGCCGCTTGGATCCATCATTCGAAAAGGAGGATTGGGTACCCCCATGATTTCAGCGATTATATTTTTTGTATTCTTTTTCTTATTCAACAATTTTGGCGAAAAATTGGCCAAATCGGGACAGTGGTCTGTATTCAATGGGATGTGGTTGTCCTCCATGATTTTAGTCCCCATTGGTTTGTTTTTAATTTATAAGGCCATGCGTGATTCCCAGTTATTTAACCAGGAATTTTACTACCGAATTTTACAGCCAATTAAGGTAACTTTACAGAAGTACTTTAAAAAATAAAATCATGTCAAATTCAACCCAAAATCGTCGCCAGTTTATTAAAACATCTGGTAAAGCGGGTATGGCTATTGCGGCTATGCCAATGTTTTCAACCATAGCAACAAATAATTTTGATATAACGGACTATCAGCAACACCCGTTGCCTTATGCTTATGATGCATTAGCGCCCTTTATTGATGCGATGACCATGGAAATTCATTACACAAAACATGCTGCAACATATGCAACTAATTTAAAAGACGCATGTGTGGCTGAGAAAGTAGACACTACATCATTGGCATTCACCGATTTGATAAAAAATATTTCACACTACAGTCCTAAGATGCGCAATAATGCAGGTGGTCATTATAACCATGAACTATTCTGGCAATCAATGAAGCCGGCCCCAGCAACTGCACCGTCTGGAACATTAGCCGACGCAATTACAAAAACATTTGGCTCCTTTGATGCATTTAAAACTACTTTTAGTGATGCAGCAAAAACAAGATTTGGAAGTGGTTGGGCTTGGTTGATTGTTAAAAAAGAAGGGGGCTTAGCCATAAGTTCTACGCCTAATCAAGATAACCCATTGATGGATATTGCGGAAGTAAAAGGCTTTCCAATACTAGGTTTGGATGTTTGGGAACACGCTTATTATTTAAAATATCAAAACAAGCGTCCTGACTATATCAATAATTGGTGGAATTTGGTGAATTGGGAATTTGTGCAAAAAAGATACGACGAGTCAAATCATTAATTAGTTTGAAAGCGCAACCTTACATTTGTATACTTACATGTTTATCAATTTCCCATAAGTGCAAAAATCAAAACAAAATTTAAAAATTCAATTTTTTGTTACTAGTTTAAGTATCGTATTATTCGTACTTAAATTTGTTGCGTACTATATGACCCATTCCTTATCCGTATTGTCGGATGCCTTGGAAAGTATTGTAAATGTAATAGCAGGTTTGATTGGTTTATACAGTTTATATGTAGCTTCCAAACCCAAAGACAAAGACCATCCCTACGGTCATGGTAAAGCAGAGTTCATATCGGCCACCTTTGAAGGCAGTTTAATTATAACCGCAGGAGGAATAATTTTATACGAGTCCATCATTACTTTTTTTGAACCAAGTAGTTTACATAATCTAGATAATGGTATTTGGGTGTTGCTTTCCACTGCGGTTTTAAACATGGCTGCTGGATTAATTGCAAAAGCAATAGGTAAAAAAAATAATTCATTGGCACTAACATCTAGCGGACAACATTTGTTGATAGATAGTTATACCACTTATGCAGTGGTTATTGGTATTGGGCTTGTTTTGTTTACGAGGTATAATGGTATAGATACTAGCATAGCCGTTGGTATGGGTATATGGATCATCTACAATGGCTATAAAATTATAAGAGAATCGCTTGCAGGTATTATGGATGAAGCGGATATGGCTTTATTGGATGCAGTTATACAAGAATTAAATTTATCTCGACATACACACTGGATTGATTTACATAATTTTAGGGTGATTAAATATGGCGCATTAATGCACATTGATTGTCATTTAACAGTGCCTTGGTATTTTAATGTAAATGAAGCACATGCTGCAGTTGATGAATTTACTAAATTGATAAAAAATAAATTTGGGGATAGTGTTGAATTTTTTGTGCATACCGATGGTTGTATGCCTTTTAGTTGTGCAATTTGTACGATTGAAAATTGCGGAAAACGAAATGCACCTTTTAAAGAAAAACTCGCATGGAATAGAGAGAATGTATTATCAGATTTGAAACACCAATTAGCATAATTATTGAAAAATGTTTTATCTGTCACCCATGTTTATCAAATAATGATGCTTAAAAATATGAATTGAAATAAATAAAATACTTAATTAAAATTAATTCAAAATGAATACCTGGAAACAATATCAAGACCAAAACAAAGAAAGATTCTTAGAAGAGCTTTTAGCCTTATTACGCATACCCAGTATTAGTGCAAAGTCGGAACACAATGGGGATATGCTTATTTGCGCAAAAGCAGTGGAACAGGCATTAAAACAAGCAGGCGCACCAGTAACTAAAATTTATGAAACTGTAGGACATCCCATTGTCTATGGTGAAATTATAACAGACCCCGGTTTCCCAACAGTTCTTGTTTATGGTCATTATGATGTACAACCTGCTGATCCATTGGAACTATGGCATAGCAGTCCCTTTGATCCTGCCATTAAAGATGGGAAAATATATGCGCGTGGTGCTTGCGATGATAAAGGGCAATTTTACATGCATGTGAAGGCATTAGAAATAATGACGCAAACAAAATCACTTTGTACGAATATAAAATTCATTATCGAAGGGGAAGAGGAAATTGGTAGTCCAAATTTAGCGCAGTTTGTAAAAGCACATAAGGACTTATTAAAAGCGGATGTTATTTTAATCAGTGATACGGCAATGATAAGTATGGATACACCCTCTATCGATATTGGGGTACGTGGATTAAGCTATATTGAAATTGAAGTTACCGGACCCAATCGTGATTTACATAGTGGTGTTTATGGGGGTGCGGTTGCCAACCCTATCACTATTTTATCAAAAATGATTGCATCCTGTCACGATGAAAATAACCATATCACTATTCCAGGTTTTTATGATGATGTATTATCATCCACCGACGCGGAAAGAAAAAAAATGGCCGAAGCGCCATTTGATGAAACTGAATTCAAAACAGATTTAGGCATTCAACATCTTTGGGGTGAAAAAGGATACAGCACTAATGAAAGAACAGGTATTAGGCCTACACTTGAAGTAAATGGAATATGGGGTGGCTATACCGGAGAAGGTGCAAAAACAGTTTTACCATCAAAAGCATTTGCTAAAATTTCATGCAGACTAGTACCCAACCAATCTTCTGAAAAAATAACCAGTATGATATTGGCGCATTTTAAAAAAATAGCGCCTGCATTTGTTACCGTGAATGCATTTGAACATCATGGAGGAGAACCCTATATTACACCCATTGATTCCCACGAATATCAAAGTGCAGCCAAAGCCATTGCTGCTACTTTTGGAAAGGATCCAATTCCAGTGCGTGGTGGTGGTAGTATTCCTATTTGTGCATTATTTGAAAAGGAATTAAATGTAAAAATTGTATTTATGGGTTTTGGTTTAGATAGTGATAACTTGCATAGCCCAAATGAAAAATATGATATTGTCAATTTTTACAAAGGCATTGAAACCATTCCTTACTTTCATCAGTTTTTTGCAGAAAATAAATCCTAACACATGCGGGGGCAAGAAACTATAAAAAAAGCAGAGAAACAAAAAGTTAGATTAGACAAATACTTGTGGTGTATCCGAATTTTTAAAACCAGAAGTCAAGCAACAGAAGCCATTGATAAAGGGCGCGTTAAAATTAAAGGAGAACCCGTCAAAGCATCACGTGCAGTAGTTATAGGGGACGAATATGAAGCCAGAACGGAGCATAAAAACTGGGTCATTAAAGTAACCCAGTTACTTGAAACAAGAATGGCATACATGGAAGCCATTAAATATTACGACGACCTCACGCCCATTGAAGAATTGGAACGTGTTCATCAAGTGGCATCTAGCTTTCATACTGGAAAGCGATTAAGTAAAATAGGCCGTCCTACCAAAAAAGACCGACGCGATTTAGACGATCTTTTAGGCTAATAGCAATACACAGGAAGCATTAATAGAAAAAAATAGGTGTCTATTTTGTTTCTTTTATCTTTACACTATGACCATTGAAATTTTAACCGTTTTACCAGAATTATTAACAAGCCCTTTTGAGCATAGCATGATGAAGCGTGCGCAGGAGAAAGGACTACTTACCATTAAATTACATACACTCAGGAAGTGGGCCATCAATAAACATGGACAGGTGGATGATTACCAATATGGCGGAGGCGCTGGCATGGTGATGATGTGCGAACCCTTAGCAAACGCAATTGACGAATTACAAGCAGAAAGCAAATTTGACGAGATCATTTTTATGACCCCTGATGGTAAAACATTGGAGCAAAAAGATGCCAATACACTTTCACTTAAAAATAGAATATTAATTATCTGTGGTCACTATAAAGGCATTGACCAACGCATTCGAGATTTGTATGTGACGCGCGAAATTTCCATTGGAGATTATGTATTAAGTGGTGGTGAATTAGCCGCCGCCGTTTTGGTAGATGCGATAGGTCGTATTATACCTGGGGTATTAAATGATGAAACTTCTGCATTGACCGACTCCTTTCAAGATAACTTACTGGCTCCGCCTGTATTTTCAAGACCAGTTGAATTTAGAGGATTACAAGTGCCTCCTATTTTATTGTCGGGTGATCCTAAAAAAATTGAAGCTTGGAGACAAGCACAAGCACTTGAACGAACCCAACAACGCCGTCCTGACATTCTGGACCAATAATAGACCGCTCATACTTTTATTTTCATATAAGCGCGCATCTAATAAGGATAATTAATATACATATCTGATATTTGCTATAAATTATTTAGACGAATGCGCTTGATCAGAAACCTTGTTTTTTATTGTCTTTCCATTGCTTTTGCAACAAAATGTCAAGCACAAAAAATCACTGAATTTCAAAAAGACTATCAACTTGATTTAATTAAAGCAACTGATGTCATTAAAATTGATGGTATTTTGGATGAGGCGATTTGGGCTAGTGCAAATTTTACCCATGCTGATAATAAAAAATTTCCCAATAATATAGGCGAAGCAAAAAGAAAAACAGAAGTACGATTCACCTTTGATGATAAAAATATTTACTTTGCCTTTAAGGTATACGACAGCGGTACTGCTATTATCAAAAGTTTAAAAAGAGATGTGGGACACGATGGTAATGACGGCATTGGTATTGTGCTTGACCCATTGAATCAAAAAACAAATGGCTTCTTTTTTGTTTTAAGCGCTTTAAATGTGCAATCCGAAGATCAGTTAAGTAGTTCCACAGAACGGATGAGCGATTGGAGTTGGGATACTAAATGGTTTTCGGCAACCAAGGACTATGGTAATTTTTGGGTGGCAGAAATAATGATTCCTTTAAAATCATTAAGGTATGATCCGAATCAAAAATATTGGGGTATCAATTTTATTCGTATTGATGCGAAAAATGTGCAATACAATACCTGGGCCAAAGTGCCACCTACATTTAGGTCCTATGATTTGGGGTATACAGGCGTGATACATTGGCCTACTGCACCCCCCATCAATTCAAATAATTTAATTATTCAACCCTATATCACTGGAACTGCTAATGAAGATAAGCTAAATAATAAAAGCTTAAATGCCAATGGCAACGCAGGTTTTGATGCAAAAGTAGCATTAAATACTTCACTAAACTTAGACGTCACTGTCAATCCCGACTTTTCACAAGTGGAAGTGGATCAGCAAGTAACTAACTTAACCCGCTTTAATATTTTTCTTCCTGAAAGAAGAAATTTTTTCATTGAAAACTCTGATCTCTTCGCCAATTTTGGCATTCCACCTGTACGCCCTTTTTATTCAAGGACGATTGGATTAGATAAGCAAGGAAATAGAATTCCTATTTTATTTGGCGCCAGATTGTCTGGTAATTTAGCACCTGGAACAAGAATTGGTGTCATGAATATGCAAACTGGAAGACAAGGAGATTATAGTCCTGAAAATTTTTCTGCCTTCACCTTACATAAAAGAATATTAAAAAGGTCTGAAATTAAAGGCTACTTTTTAAATCGTGAAAATTACATTTCAAAAGAAGAAGCAATAAAAAATCCTTTGGACAGATATGGTCGTAATGCAGGTATTACATTTGAATATTCCAATGCTCCAGGAAGTTTTAGTTCATGGGCTACCTACCATCAATCCATGAAAGCTACTATAACAGACCTCAATTCCTATGTTGATGTAGGAATAGCTACCAATCGCAAGCATTGGAATACAGTGCTTGAAATTGGAAACTTAGGTAAGAATTATTACACCGATATGGGTTTTGTTGAACGTATAAATAATTACGATGCTCTAAGAGATACAGTGATAAGAATGGGTTATAAAAATAGTTATGCGCAATTAACATATTTAACACAACCGCCCAATGGAAAAATTGGAAAATTTGAAGTGCAATTAGAAAACTATACGGTACTGAATCCCGATAATACCTTAAATGAAAGTACGACCGAATTTGGCATACAGACCGACTTTAAAAACTCTTCCAATTTAAAAGCGAAATTAGCAAACAATCTAGTGGATTTAATATTTCCCACGTCATTCACAGGCGGCACCCCTTTACCTGCGCAAAGATATCAATATAGCAATTTTTTAATCAGCTTTATGTCAGACACACGTAAGGAATTAGGTTGGTTTGGCGATGCTAGAATTGGTCATTTTTATAATGGAACGATTAGAGGAATAAGTGCCGGAATTCAATGGCGTAATCAGCCTAATTTGAATATTCGATTGAGAGCAGAACTAAACAATATTAATTTGCCTGGAAAATATGGCAGCACCAAATTATTATTAATTGCACCTCGGGTTGAATACAATTTTAATACCCAATTATTTTGGACTACTTTTATACAGTACAATACCCAAAGCAATAACTTTAATATTAATAGTCGTTTGCAATATAGGTACCAACCAATGAGCGACTTTTTTTTAGTATACACCGACAATTATTTTACAGATCCATTATTTAAAAATAAAAGTAGGGCTCTTATATTTAAATTTAGTTATTGGTTTAATATGTAAACTAATTATAAAATGAATGCTACCTTTTCCGTTACTGGCCAATATGTTGACATTGTAGGTAAGCAAATTTATCCTGCAAGTATTCAGGTGGAAAACGGCATCATTGTTTCTATCAATCCTTGCGAAAATGCCCCCTTACAATATTTATTACCCGGCTTTATTGACAGCCACGTGCATATTGAAAGCAGTATGCTTATCCCAAGCTCCTTTGCTAGGTTGGCTGTTTTGCATGGAACCATTGGCACCATCAGTGACCCGCATGAAATAGCCAATGTTTGCGGAGTGGATGGCGTACATTATATGATTGACAATGGAAAAAAAGTTCCATTTCATTTTTTCTTTGGTGCACCAAGCTGTGTGCCTGCCACCACTTTTGAAACAGCAGGTGCGATGATTGATAGTAATCAAATAACCGAATTGTTAGCATCAGACGATATTTACTATTTGAGTGAGATGATGAACTTCCCGGGTGTTTTGTACAATGATCCAGATGTAATTAAAAAAATTAATGCAGCGCATAAAGCAGGAAAGCCAGTAGATGGACATGCACCAGGATTAAGAGGGGAAGAAGCAAAAAAATATATTGCAGCAGGTATCAGCACCGATCACGAATGCTTTACGATAGATGAGGCCCTAGACAAATTAGGGTTAGGCATGAAAATTTTAATTAGAGAGGGAAGTGCAGCTAAAAATTTTGAAGCATTATATCCACTAATTGATACGCATACAAATAATATAATGCTATGTAGCGATGATAAGCATCCTGATAGTTTACTCGAAGGACATATCAATCAATTATGTGCAAGAGCGGTTGCAAAAGGTATAGATAAATTCAATGTACTGCAAGCAGCATGTATCAATCCAGTTGAGCATTATAAATTACCCACTGGTAAAATGAAAGTGGGCGATCCTGCTAATTTTATTGTTGTTCAGGATCTGATTTCATTTGAAGTAATATCAACCTATATTAACGGATTATTGGTGGCTGATCAAGGAAACTCCTATATCGCACCCATACAAGAAACAGCCATCAACCAATTTGAAGCCGCATTCATTTCAGCTACACAATTGAAAATTTATGCCAAGGATTACCCAAATCAACAAGGACGCATTCCTGTTATTGAAGCTATTGATGGACAGCTTATTACTAACTGTATATGGATGTCTCCCACTGTAAAAGAGCATTGTTTAGTAACAAATCCCGAAAGCGATGTTTTAAAAATGGTTGTGTATAATCGTTATAAATCAGCCCCACCTAGCATTGCATTTATAAAAAATTTCAGATTTACGCATGGCGCCATTGCATCCACTGTGGCACATGATAGTCATAATATTATTGCTATTGGCGTTGACGATGAAAGTATTACCACTGCTATCAATAGTGTTATTCAAGAAAAAGGCGGTGTAAGTTGTGTAAATAAAACGGAAACTAAAATACTAGCCCTCCCTGTTGCTGGCCTCATGAGCATTGCTGATCCTTATGAAGTAGCAGAACAATACACGATCATTGATGCCATGTCAAAGGCCTTAGGCAGTCAACTAGGCTCCCCATTCATGACACTTAGCTTTATGGCTTTGCTAGTAATTCCACACCTTAAATTAAGCGATCAAGGCTTATTTGATGGGGATCAATTTAAATTATTTTAAAATTGTCCTTAAGAAACCTAGATTTGAAAAAAATAACTAGCCATGGTGCACCATTTAAGTGAAAAACATAGTTTATTAAGTAATTGGATTGCGGAGTTAAGAGATGTGCAAATACAAAAAGATCGGATGCGCTTTAGACGTAATATTGAACGCATTGGCGAAGTTATTGCCTATGAAATGAGCAAGCAAATGGCGCACAAAGTAGCGAATACAACAACACCATTAGGCATTCATGCTTCCAAAGTTTTAATGGAACAGCCTGTAATAGCGACTGTATTAAGAGCAGGGTTACCCATGCATCAAGGCATGTTAAACTATTTTGATAAAGCAGACAATGCATTTATCTCGGCCTATCGAAAACATCATCCAGATGGTAGTTTTGAGATAAGTGTTGAATACTTGAGTTGTCCTGATTTAAACAATCGAATTTTAATTGTAGCCGACCCCATGTTAGCCACCGGCGCTTCCTTGGTTGAAACCATACATGCAATTACAAAAACACAAAAGCCAAAGGAAATTCATATTGCTGTAGCCATTGCAAGCAAAAAAGGAATTGAAACTGTTCAAGCGGCACTTGGGATGGATACCTCAATTTGGTGTGGTGATATTGACGATGTTTTAAATGATAAAAGCTATATCGTACCAGGATTAGGTGACGCAGGTGACCTAGCTTACGGAACCAAAATGCAATCATAGCATCATTCTAAAGTACTAGTTCGTATCTTTAGTGTAAATTCAGCTACTTGCTTAAAGAACTCATTTTATCGGTTCGTGCCTATTTTTTAGCACATCAATTCATACTACAACATAAATTGTGGAAATGGATGATATTGCCGGGTATACTATACACTGTCATGTTTATCATTGGTATGACCTACTTTGGTGATACCTCAAGCACTTTTATTGAGTGGATTATTTTAAGAACTGGATTAAAAAATTGGTTAGATAGCATTAGTAGTGATTGGTTAGGATTTTTTATAACCATGGGAAGTTTCTGGCTGTGGTTTACTTTATTACTTTTTTACTTTGCTTTATTTAAATATCTTTTTTTAATGCTTTTTTCTCCGATGTTGTCCTATTTGCATTTAAGAATAGACGCGGCACAAAAAGAAATTCCTTTTGTTTTAGATAAAACCGTTTATAAAAAATTAATTACGCGTGCAGTACTACTTAATCTTACCAACTTATTATGGCAAACAGTTTATTTAATTCCCATTGTAATTGTATGTTCCGTTCCATTGATTGGTTGGTTTACCCCCATTTTTACCATTTTGATGGAATGTTATTTTTTAGGTTATAGCATGCTTGACTATGGCTTAGCTACGGAGAAAAAAAATAAAATTGCTTCCGCCGACTATATATCTAATCACAAAGGGCTTCCTATAGGAAATGGTATTTTATTTTACATGCTTCACTTACTTCCTATTATTGGTTGGATGGTTGCGCCCTTTTATGCTTTAATAGCGGCACACCTTAACACACAACAAGTTAAAGACAATCAATAATGACCTTAGGAAAAGTATATTTATTACCAATGTTACTTCATGAGGAAGGATTTGATAGTATGCCCACTGATGTATTAACTTGGATACAACAGTGTGACGCATTTTTTGTTGAAAATGAAAAAACAGCCAGAAGGTATTTTAAAAAATTATGGAAGGAGATGGTCATTGACGATTATACCTGGCATGCGATACACAAAGTTGAAAATGAACAAATACATGCATTTACACAACTTTTAAAGCAAGGAAAAAATATTGGTATTTTATCTGAGGCAGGATGCGCAGGTATTGCGGATCCAGGTCAACTATTAGTTGCAGCTGCTCAGGAATTAGGTGCAATAGTAAAACCCTACACTGGACCTTCTTCCTTATTATTGGCTTTAATGGGCAGTGGTATGAATGGCCAAAATTTTCATTTTCATGGCTATTTACCTATTGATGCGCTTGATAGAAAGAAAAAAATTCAAGCACTTGAAACTGAAATTAAACAAACGGGGGTCACCCAACTTTTTATTGAAACTCCCTATCGAAATAATCAGTTATTTGAAGCAATCATTCAAAATTGTCATCCCGGCACCAAACTTTGTGTAGCCATGGAATTAACAGGTCCTAATGAATGGATCAAAACGCAGTCGGTCGCCAACTGGAAAAATAGCAAACCAGAGCTTCATAAAAAATTAGTTGTTTTTTTATTAGGCGCTTAAGCGTATTTCCCGCAATTCATTGTTTTTTTTATTTCGCTACAATCCGGGATGGAAAAATCCCTATCGCATTGGAAAGCAGAACATCCCCTTTTATTTATCTCCATTTCAATATGTATTGGTTATTTAATAGCGCACTACTTTAGCGATCATTATGCAAGTTTAAATAACAACATTGCCTTTTTCATTATTGGAATAAGCATGGGCACTTTATTATGCTTACCCCTATTTTCATTAAAAAAATGGCAACAAGGCATAATCATACTACTCATATTAGTAAGCTGGGGATGTGTTATCTATGTAACTACCCAGCAGCAAAACTTAATGTGGTTACCCTATCCCAATGGGATGATTAGTCATACACGTATATGGATGATGCAAAAAATTGACAAGCACATCATAGAACCTAAAGCGGGTGGTTTTGCAAAAGCGTTACTAATAGGCGTAAAATCAGATATAGATAAAAATATAATTAAAGCATACACCCAATTAGGCATTATACATATCATTGCCATCAGTGGAATGCACTTAGATATTATATTTAAAAATCTAGTTTTTGTTACAGGTCATTTACCACGTAACCTATTTTGGCGTATTATTGAACTTGCCATTGTACTAATCACTGTTTGGATATATACATTTATTGCATTCGCTAGTCCTTCGGTGATAAGAGCAAGTATTTTTTTTAGCTTATTTTTTGTGGGAACATTTTTAAACCTACCTAAATACACCCTTAATTGTATTGCTGGAGGCATCCTTGTGATTTTATTTTTTGACATACACTCCATTTATCACATTGGCTTACAACTTTCCTATGCAGCCGTCCTTGGAATTCATTTGTTTTATCCAGTATTTTATAAAATGTTACCCATGGACAACCCCATTTTAAATTGGATGTGGCGCAACTTATGTATCACTTTGTCAGCGCAATTAACCACCTTACCCATTTTATTATATCACTTTCATCAATCTTCCACCTTGGTCATCATAAGTAATTTTATTATGGTGCCATTGAGCACCCTGATGTTATATGCTTTAATTGCATTAATGATAATGCCAAATCAAGTCAGCTTTAGTATGCATCTTGGGAGCCTAATTCAATCGTACATAAATATCTTAAATCGAATAGTTTTAAACTTTCACCAAAATCCCATTGGGACTCCTTTGTTTATTCAAATGTCAGGTCGAATGGTCGTAGGCTATTACTTTTGGCTATTGTTTGTTTATATTTGGCTGTATAAACGAAAAGCCAAATACCTTTTTTATAGCTTGGTCATCATCACCCTAATTTCCTTAATAAAGTTATTCCCCTAAATGCACTAGCATTTGTGGAAAATCAGCAAAAAATAAAAAATGGAAACCGCGTACCTTTGGGTATGGAAAAGAAAATAAAATCAGCCCTCATTTCAGTTTTTTACAAAGATGGTTTAGAGCCATTAGCAAAAACCCTACAAAAATTAAATATTACCATTTATTCTACAAGTGGCACGCAAAAATTTTTAGAAGATTTAGGCATCCCTTGTGTTTCCGTTGAATCTGTTACTGGCTACCCTTCCATTTTAGGCGGGCGTGTAAAAACATTACACCCATCCGTATTTGGGGGTATCTTAGGTCGTAGATACGAGGAACAGGACTTAATCGAAATGGCCCAATACAAAATACCCGAGCTTGATCTTGTCATTGTTGACTTATACCCTTTTGAGGAAACCCTAAAAAATACCAATGAAGAAAAAGCAATCATTGAAAAAATTGATATTGGAGGACCTTCGATGATACGTGCGGCAGCAAAAAACTTCAGAGACTTGGTAGTTTTATCAGCAAAGGATGATTATGAAAAACTAAATAAAATTTTAATTCGTCAAGAAGGACAAACTAATTTAGAACAACGAAAGGCTTTTGCTGCGAAAGCTTTTGAAGTGGTGATGAATTATGATATTGCCATCAGTAATTATTTCAACCCGCCGCTAGGCAAAGTATTACGCTATGGCGAAAACCCGCACCAAGTGGCTACTTTTTATGGGGATCTTGATCAATGGTTTACACAATTACATGGCAAGGAATTGTCTTACAATAATTTAGTGGATGTAGATGCAGCCATTGCATTAATCGCGGAATTACCTTCAATAAGCTTTGCCATCATCAAGCATACCAATGTTTGTGGCGTGGCGAATCGCACTACCGTATTTGAAAGTTGGCAAGCAGCTTTAGCGGGCGATCCAGAAAGCGCCTTTGGTGGTGTTTTGGTCACCAATGGTAAAATTGATACTGCCACTGCGGAAGCAATTCAAGAAATATTTTTTGAAGTACTCATTGCGCCCGCATTTGATACAGACGCATTAACCATATTATCTGCAAAGAAAAATAGGGTTTTATTACAAGCTAAACCAGGTGTTACTTTTAATGCAGTTCAAAAAAAATCAATTCTTAACGGCAACTTGGAGCAAGGATTGGATACTGGCAACTATACCCAATGGGAGGAAGCAGGTGCAAGACCTTGTAGTGATAAAGAAAAGGAAGATTTAACTTTTGGGAATATCATTTGCAAGCATTTAAAGAGTAATGCGATTGCCTTAATCAAGGACAAGCAACTTGTAGGCAAAGGTTGTGGTCAAACAAGCCGCGTTGATGCTTTAAGACACGCCATTGAAAAAGCAAAGCAATTTAAATTTGACTTGAACGGAGCGACACTAGCATCAGATGCTTTTTTCCCTTTTGATGATTGTGTTCGTATTGCTCATGCGGAAGGGATTGAAGCTTATATTCAACCAGGTGGATCTGTAAGAGATAAAGACAGTATTGCCTATTGTAAGGAGCATGGCTTAGCCATGGTGATGACCCAATTAAGGCATTTTAAACATTAATCAACTGGCGAATATTATAATTGTGCTAGTCCATTTATAAGTCACACCTATGTCCAATAATAAAAAAGCATACTTTGCCGTTGCGGTTACAAGTATCGTTTGGGGCACCACTTGGGTGGCAAGCAAAATGGGTATTTCACAAGTTCCAGCTTTTCAATTTGCAAGTATGCGCCAATTTTTAGGCGGCAGTATCTATGTTTGTTTCTTTTTAATGAAGGGGGCAGGATTGCCAACAAAAAAACAGTTTTTGTGGCTGATCCCCATGTCCTTATTAATGTTTGTTTCCTCCAATGGGATTGCGACTTACGGACTTCAATTTATCACTAGTGGCCTTGCTGCATTAATTGCCGCACTTTATCCTTTATCAGTTGTGTTGATTGAACGATTTTATTTTAAAGCTATTAAAATAACCCTTGGTACTTTTATAGGTTTAATGTTAGGCTTGTTGGGTATTGTTTTTATTTTTTACAAGGATAGTTTACAAATGCATGGCACCAATTATCCATTAGGTGTAGCGTTGTCCTTATTTGCTACGGTAACATGGAGTGTTGGATCAGTCATCATTGCAAGAAATAAAATTGATATCAACGCTTATTATTCCATTGGATGGCAAATGTTGATTTCTTCTGCTGTCATGGCAATGGTTGCTTTGTATTCCAATAATTATATTCCATTACAAAGTATTCCTGGGCGCACCTGGGGCGTACTCGTATATATGGTTTTGGGCGGCTCCGTTTTTGCATTTATTTCTTTTATATATAGCATGAAGCATTTGCAACCTGCGATTGCCTCTTTATATGCTTATATAAATCCGATAGTGGCTATTTGGGTGGGATCCTTACTACTAGATGAAAAAATGTCGGTAACCAGTATTATAGGAACCCTCTGTACTTTGGTTGGTGTGTATGTAGTCAACCATAGTTTAAAGAAACAAAAAGATCCTGTGGAAGCAGTTGCCGACGCAGATGGCATGTAGAAAGATGTAACCCAATTATCTTTTTGGGGATTGTAATTTTTGAACTACCTTTTTTTAGATTCGTTCCAAAGTTGATTAAATGTTTTTTTAGGAAACTCTAACGGTGCCCTTTGATTGGACCAACCTTTAAACATTTTATTGATGACCCAGTTTTTTATAGTCGCGTTTCCTTGATTCATCAACATACGACTCAAGGATGCATTCTTCCACATTTTCCAAGCAAACTTTTCAGCAAAATCACTTTCGCCAGCGACGACTGACTCTCTTCTATTTTCCAATAACAATTCATGAATATTAATTTTTACTGGACAAACCTCCGTGCAATTACCACACAAACTTGAAGCATAACTTAGATGCTTATAATCATGCATCCCTCTTAAATGGGGTGTAATCACGCTTCCAATAGGGCCACTGTAAGTGGTATCATAGGCATGACCTCCAATGTTTTTATACACGGGACATGCATTCAAACAAGCGCCACAACGGATACAATACAAGGCCTCCCTTGCTTTTGCATTCGATAATAAATCCGTACGCCCATTATCAAGTAAAATTACATACATCTCCTCAGGACCATCCACTTCACCGGGTTGACGAGGACCAGTTATGATACTATTATAAACAGTGATTTGTTGTCCAGTACCATAGGTAGCTAACAAAGGCCAAAACAATCCCAAATCATTCATGGAAGGAATCGTTTTTTCAATACCAACTATAACCACATGTGTTTTTGGCCAAGCCACAGACAAACGCGCATTACCTTCGTTTTCTGTTAAAGCAATACCACCAATATCAGATAATATAAAATTAGCTCCCGTAATTCCAATTTCAGCTTGCACATATTTTTCACGTAAATTTTTACGCGCAACCAATGTTAATTGTTCTGGTGTCAATGAAATATCGGTACCTAAATGTTCATTAAATAATTTAGCAACATCTTCCTTGCTCTTATGCATGGCTGGCGTTACAATATGATACGGCGCTTCGCCATCCATTTGTTGTATGTATTCACCCAAATCTGTTTCCACACTTTCAACACCGATTGAGGTTAAATAATCATTCAAATGAATTTCCTCCGTCACCATGCTCTTACTTTTAACAACGGATTTACATTCTTTTTCCTTGCATAACGCTCCAATAAAATTCAGTGCTTGTTCGCTATCCTCTGCCCAAAAAACTTTGGCACCTCTTTTGGTTATTTGATCTTCAAATTGCGTTAGGTACAAATCCAAATGCTCAATCGCTTCCCATTTTTTATTTTTTGCTAATTCGCGAACTCTAGTTAAATCTGGGAATTGGGCTTTACCTTTTGGAACTACTGCATTGTATTTAGAAATATTAAAATTCAGTTTGCGTCTGTGTTCCAGATCAACTGCTTTTTCGCTGCTTTTGGTGTCAAATGAGGAGGCGTAAATACTTTGCATAATGATTATTACAAAAATAGTTATTTATCCTTTAGATGTTGCGCAGAAGCATCCAAGGCTTCATAAAATTTTTCCCCATATTTGCGAATAATTGATTCCTTTAAAACACGTAGGCAGGTACCTTTAATTTAACGCCTAAGGAACAGGCCGCCTGACAAAGATCTTCACGAGGCTCATAATTCATGTATTCAATATCGGGATCCTGCTTACTTTTTTGAACTTTAATGGGAAACAAATGGCAACTAATGGGCTTTTTCCAAGGTATCTTACCATCATTATAAGCTTGTTCAAAGGTACATTTGATGATGCCTTTTTCTTTGTACCCATAGGCGCATATCTGACCATTTAAAGTGGGTGTTACCCATCCAAACTCACGATCATATAAAAACTGGCCTACTTGTTTCACCTCCTTAATTCCTTCTTTGGTCATGTAGGGTTCTACAATATCATAATATTTCTTGATGAAATCTTTTTCTTTGTTTTCTAAAGGCGCGCGCGCATCCCCATCCTCGCAACAACCGCCTTTACACTTTGTCAAATCACAAACAAATTGTTCTTCAATTACTTGGTCACTCACTAAAACAGAATCAATCGCTATCATAATATTATTTGTAGGGTAAAGATATCATTATTTCCAATTAAATGTATTGACCAAATGCTGCACGTCCTTATATAAAAAATCGTTATAAATAGATAAAGAATCGGCATTGGGTGTCGTATTAAAATACAAAGCCCCTCTAAAAAAATGGGTACTAGAATCGGTCAAAAAAAACTGATACGCTGTTGCGACATCTCCCCCGATATTAAAAAAAACACCATGTACTCCTTTATTGGTTGTAAAAACAGAATCTGCGATATAGGTCGCTTTATTGGAATGATTACTTGCAAATTTATAAGCATCATTAATTAAAGTATCTAGTTGCTGTGGCTTAATTTTTTTATAACTTATGTATATGGTGCCATTTAAGCTAGGAAACTGAATATTGATCCAAGCATCTTTAGATTTATTTTCGCCAAAATAATTTATTTGATTATCCACAAAAGCATAGGTAGGATATTCAAAGGTATACGGAATATTAGGTGCGTTAAAAGATTGATATGTTTTTTCTGGAAATTTAAAATTAGCATACCCTTTTTCCTTAGGAAGGAATGGGCTATTGCAAGCTGTTAATAGCAGAACGAAAACGGAAGTTATAAAAATAAAAAAATTACGCATGATCTAAATTAGTAGGAATAACTGGTGTGATGATCATTTGTATTTTATGAATTCTATTTTTTTGTATTTCCAAAACTGTAAAACTATACTGTTGAAATTTAATAACTTGTTGTAACACCGGAAATTCACCCGCCAGTTCTAAAAATAAGCCCGCCATAGTATCACTTTCCCCTTTGACGGAATCAAAAGAAGTTGATGGAATGTCAATGAAATTACACAAATCAGTAATCGCTGTTTTGCCTTCAATAACATAATGATACTCATCAATTTTCTTAATGGTGGATTCCTCCTCATCAAATTCATCCTTAATTTCACCCACAATTTCTTCTAAAATATCTTCCAATGTAATAATACCGCTGGTACCGCCAAATTCGTCCACTACAATTCCAAAATGGATGCGTTTTAATTGAAATTCTTGCAATAAGTCCTCAATCATTTTTTGTTCATGTACGAAATATGCAGGTCTTATCAAGGTTTGCCATTTAAATTCATCAGACTCTTTTAAATGCGGAATAATATCTTTGGTGTGAATCATACCCACAATAGTATCTAAGTCGTCCTTAAATATGGGGAAACGGCTATAACTAAATTCATTAATATTTTTTAATAAAGTGGCAAAATCAACTTCCTCTTCTATACCATGTACGTCTAACCTCGTTTTCATGATTTGCTTCACGGTAATGTTGCCAAATTTCACAATTCCTTTTAAAATATTTTTTTCATTTTCTTTGTGATGCGCTGAGCTGGTTAATTCAATGGCATGATCTAATTCCTCCATACTATATGAGGCACCAGTTCCTTTTTGGGCTAATTTTTTTTCCATCAAGTTGGTATACTTGACCATGAGTCCGCTGAGTCCAGAAAAAATAAAATACACTGCTTGTATGATAAATCCAAAATCCTGTGCAAACCGAACATTATTTTGGGTAGCCATCACCTTTGGTAAAATCTCGCCAAAAAATAATAACAATAAAGTCACTGCAACTATTTTAACAATAAACTCAAAGCCAGGAATAGTTATTTGTTCAAATACGAATAAGTCATCAATTAAAATATTAGCAATTAAAATGATACAAATATTTATAAAACTATTGGCGATCAACATGGAAGTCAATAGTTTTTTAGGATCTTCTAAAAGCTTTACAATTCGCTGTAAAGGAATATGTCTTTTTGTTTTTAATACTTGTATGTCCTTGTAGGATAAAGAAAAAAAGGCGACTTCAGATCCAGCAATTACAAATGAAAGAAAAAGTAAAAAACTGATTAAAAAGATGAATCCCGTATCCTGTTGGAGTGAAGCTATAAATGAAACAGACAAATAAAGGGGGTTACCCGAATGCGCTTCCAAGTTTTGAGTGTTTTAATTTTTGGAAAGTTACCAATTTTTTAAGTTTTACACCAATTTATAAAGTCCTGCCCTAAAAATTGGTTAATTATTTTGGGGAAAGGCAACTGATTAAGTTGCTTTTGATTGACCCACAATGCCTTAGAAAAAACTGCGGGGATCGTATCAAATTTCACAAGTATGAAACGCGCCTGTAAAAGCTGATGGGTTAATGCTTGGTTGTAACTGGGAGAAACGGGTTCATAGTTCTGCTTCAACTGTTTAAGTGGAATACTTATCTCCTTGGAACTAATTCCCAATTGATTCACTAACACTTCATGTAAGTACCCTAAGTTAACAGGTGGGACACTTTTATTTTCATTTAAATAAAATTGATATAAGCCACCCCAAATATCACCTTCCAATCGTTTTTGTACTAACCATTTGCCCTTACTATAAAAACAGAAAAAATCAAAATGCCTTTTTTTTCGTTCAATGCTTTTTACCTTAATGGGTAATTGATTTACTTGATTGTTTAAAAATGCTACACATGTTTTTTTCATGACGCAACTTGCACAATTAGGCGTACTTGGTTTGCATACAGTCGCTCCAAAATCCATCAATGCTTGATTATAAACGCCTGCTTGTTTTTTTGACAAATTCTCATCCGCTATTTTATTAAACAAATGAAAACCTTCTTTCGTATCCGTTGGTATATGTATGCCATAAAATCGCGCAAATACCCGAAATACATTTCCGTCCACCACCGCGTAGGGTAAATTATAGGCAAAGGATGCAATGGCGGAAGCAGTATAAGGACCTACTCCTTTTAAACTTAAAAGTGATTCGTAATTATTAGGAAACACCCCATTTAATTTTTTACTGATATAACGGGCTGTTAAAATTAAATTTTTACAGCGATTATAGTAGCCCAAACCCTCCCATAATTTTAAAACCTTTTCGTCCTTGGCATTGGCTAAATCATGCACCGTAGGATAAGTAGCTACAAATTTTTCATAATAGGCCCAACCTTGTTCCACCCTGGTTTGTTGCAAAATGATTTCACTCAACCAAATTTTATAGGGATCCTTTTCCCCTTTCCAAGGCATGGGTCGATGATTGGAACTATTATTCCATTTTAATAAAAGTTGGGTAAAGGCTTGCGTCATTAAAGCAAAAGTGATAAAAATTAACCTAATAAAAGTTAGTTTTTTAAATCTCTAGTTATATTATGTATTATTATTTTATTATATATAAATAATACATATGCGTACAAGGCTCTAAATTTGTCTAAAAATGTATAAAATATATTAGGATATAGTTGTAATTAGGAAAAAATTGATTTATTTTTAATACTGAACCTAAAATCAACATCATGAGAAAATCTGATCTCATTAATCAAATTTCTGAAAAAACTGGCATTCCAAAAGTGGATGTACTTGTTACATTAGAAACGATGTTTAAGGAAGTAAAACAAAGCTTGTCCAACGGTGAAAACATCTACATACGTGGATTTGGCAGCTTTATTACTAAAAAAAGAGCAGCAAAAATTGGTCGTAATATCAAAAAGAATATTGCGGTTGAAATACCTGAACATTTTATTCCCGCTTTTAAGCCTGCAAAAGAATTTGTAAACGATGTGAAAAGCAAACGGAAGTAAGCTACCTTTGCCTGAAATTGTTTTACATTGAAAAAGCCACAATTTATTGTTGTTCTCCTAGCCATTGCTTTATTGAGCACCCTGTATTTTTTTGCCCCAAGATATAAACAAGCCATTTTGGCTACAGCTAGCCAAAATACTGAAAATCAAGACGTTACATCAAAATCAGTATTAGAAGGCGCTAAGATGAATTTGGCTGCTGAACAAAAATTGACCCTCTTAAGTATTGAAAATCAATTAAATACAAGTAAATCGACGAATGATAGTATTGCTATTTACAAGGCACTATCCCGTTTTTGGGCCGATTCAGCGCAAAAATTAGGGCCTTATTTATATTATACTTACAGTGCTGCTTTGTTGGAAAGTTCTGAAAAAAGCCTCACTTTTGCAGCCCAGCAGCTGGTTGATAACTTGACCGACCCTGAAGCACCACCCGCCTTCTTGAAATGGATGGCAGGTAATGCAAAAGTTCTTTTAGATAAAGCATTGGTTATTAATCCAAATAATGATTCTGCGAAAATTAATTTAGGTGCCTGTTACTTGTTTGGCAATATTTCAGACAACCCGATGCAGGGCATTTTAAAGATCAAAGAAGTAGTGGACAAAAATCCACATAACATTTATGGGCAAATGATTTTGGCCTTGGGTGGTAAAAAATCAGGTCAAAACGAAAAAGCAATTGAACGATTTTTATTGATACTTCAGGACGAACCTTCAAATATTGAAGCTTTGGTACATTTGGCTGAATGTTATGAATTAACCAACCAAAAACCTTTGGCATTGGAAAGCTATCAAAAAGTAAAGCTATCCAATAAAATAAAGTCAAAGGCTTTTAACGATGCAATTGACAAGAGAATACAACAATTAAAGAAATAATATTATATAACAAAAAAATATCGGACATGCCTTGTGGTAAAAAAAGAAAGCGTCATAAAATTGCGACACACAAAAGAAAAAAACGTTTAAGAAAAAATAGACATAAGAAAAAGAACAAATAGTTCTTCTTCTATACAAGCGTATTTCCTATGAAATACGCTTGTATATTTCCAAATTGCACACCACTTATCTACTCAGCAACTTTACCTTTACCTTCCTTTGTAAAGTGGATGTGTTTCAAAAAATTAAAAAGCAGTATTTGCGTTTAACTGCGCTATGCATGCTTTAAAAAAGTTGCTATAAGTGAATAAAGATTTAATAATTAATAGCTCCCCAGAGGGTGTTGAAATCGCCTTGCTGGAGGAAAAAAAGTTGGTTGAAATACATAACGAAAAAATAGATGCCCGCTGGTCTGTTGGAGATTTGTATTTAGGTAAAGTAAAAAAAATCATACCTGGACTTAATGCAGCATTCGTTGATGTTGGGTTTGAAAAGGATGCCTTTTTACACTACACAGATTTAAGCCCTTACGCAAAGTCGATCATTAAGTTCACGCAATTGGCGATGAACGACCATGATAAAAGCTTTGATTTTGCCGGTTTTCAAGCAGCACCTGAAATTTTTAAAACAGGGAAAATAAGTGAAGTCCTTAATGGGAAACCCAATGTATTGGTTCAAATTTTAAAAGAACCTATTGCAGCCAAAGGTCCTAGATTAACCTGCGAAATTTCATTAGCAGGCAGATTCGTGGTACTTACCCCCTTTAATGAAATAGTTGCCGTATCTAAAAAAATACATTCAAATGAGGAACGCAAAAGATTACAAAAAATAATCGAAGCGGTGCGTCCTAAAAATTTCGGTGTGATTGTGCGAACTGCAGCTGAAGGTAAAACAACGGCCGAACTACATGAAGATTTATTGACCCTTGAAGCCAATTGGAATAATATTCAATCAAATTTAAAGGGTGCATTACCTCCTGCACGCATCATGAACGAGGAAAGCAAAACCACGAGTATATTAAGAGATTTATTAAATGAAGACTTTAATAAAATTGTGGTCAACGATAAAAAAATATTTGATATCACTTTAAGCTATTTGCAAAGAATAGCCCCTGCCAAAAGTAATATATTAAGCTTATACGATGGTGATCAGCCCATATTTGATCAATATGGTATTACCAAACAAGTGAAATCCTCATTTGGAAAAACGGTGAACCTGCCTAGTGGCGCTTACTTAATTATTGAACACACCGAGGCATTGCATGTCATTGATGTGAACAGTGGTTTTAAAAGTGTTTCCAATAACCAGGAAGAAAATGCTTTGCAAACCAATATGGAAGCGGCGGAAGAAATAGCGCGACAATTAAGATTAAGAGATATTGGTGGCATTATTGTGATTGACTTTATTGACATGAAGTTACCTGAAAACAGACGCAAGGTGCAAGAGTCATTAGAAGATTTCATGAAAACCGATCGTGCCAGACATTCTGTATTACCTATTTCAAAATTTGGACTATTGCAAGCAACGCGACAACGTATTCGCCCTGAAGTAAACATTAATACCTCGGAGGATTGCCCTGCTTGTAATGGCACAGGTAAAATAACTTCTACTTTGTTATTGGAGGATGAGATTGAAAAGAAAATGGCTTATTTGACCACCCATGGGCACAAAACATTGATTCTGTTAGTTCATCCAATCATTCATTCGCATTTAACCAAGGGTTTATTTAAGAACATTATAAAGGGCTGGAGAAAAAAATATAAAATTAAATTGAAATCCCAGGAATCGAATATAAGCCATTTAGTAGAATATAAATTTTTAGATGAAAATTTGGAAGAAATTAAAATATTTTAAGAATAGCAAGGGTTTTTCAACCTAGTTGAAAAATTATTTTCCTCCCTAGATTTACTTTAAAAGTAATATTAAGTAAAAATATCCAACCACCCCTTGTAATATAAAATAAGCCTCCCTCGGAAATCGAGGGAGGCTTATTTTA